>OIYP01000174.1_pt1 | contig 46390 bp, 48 predicted proteins | sample 1588261 | NCBI WGS metagenome assembly OIYP01 (sample SAMN03283293) | human gut metagenome | biome: human-associated habitat; material: feces | host: Homo sapiens | place: Peru | collected 2012 | reverse complement strand
GACGCTGACGCGCCGGACGGGGATTTTGCTTGTTGGGAAGTTTCCCAAACCCTCTAAAAAAATGAAAAAATTGTTGGCATAACGCACAGCCCACCGTAGTACGGGGCGAACCCCAAAAGCGCGGCGGTGCGCCGCCATTTCAGAAAGGAGCGAATGAATGGAAAAGAAAAAAGGTTACTCCATGTTTGAGCGTGACAAGTTAGACCCGGCTGACAGTATGCGGATAGAGCGAAATATTTATTTTGAGGAACAGACCGCTGACCTTTCCGGGCTTACCGCCCTGCCCTTAGAACAGTTACAGGCATTGCGGGAAGAATACGCGGCGGCTGAACAGGCAGCTTTTGAAGCCTTGCAAGAACAGGCGGCGGCATGGGACGAACAGGCGGGAAAGACCCTTGCCATTGACAAAGCCATTGAGTATGTGAGGACACCCGAAGCTACGCATACCGCGAACCAGTGGGAAGCTACGGACTACGGGAAGCACATCAGCAACCGCGTCTACCAAATGCGCTACCACATATCCGAGAATACCCGGTATGACAGGGAAAAAGAGAAATCCATTCCCTATTCGTGGACGCTTTCATGGAGTATTTACACCAACAGCCCCCACAATTACGGACAGGCAAAAATCGCCGGACAGGAAAGGAAAGTCTTTGCAGACAAGGCAGCTATGGAAAAATATCTGAATGGGCGTATCAAAGCCTATCAGCATTTATTCACCGAGGTATCGCCGCCTATCCCGCCAGAGTATGCAGAGCATTTCAAAGTAAACGGGCAGCTTTTACCGGGCTATGCTATCGAGGGCGAGGAACGGGCGCAGCCTACCGCTGAAAAAGCAGCCCCCACCACAGCAGAGCCGCCACAGGACACCGAACAGAGAAAGGAGCGTGAAACCATAAACGAGCAGTTTTCAATTCTTATCGACAGCCGCAGCCGCTTTGAAACAGGCAAACCGGGCGGCGTGTGGCTTCCCATGCCGACCACAACAGAGCAGCTTCATGCGGCTATGGAAAGCGTCGGCATTACCGCAGACAATCCGCAGGATTTTTTCATCAACGGGTATTCTTCTACGGAGGACTGCCCCTTTGACTTGCCGCTTTCCGTTATCCAAAGCGCAAGCATGGACGAGCTGAATTATTTTGGAAAACTTCTGGAAATGCAGAGTGACGGGGACAAGGATAAATTTGCGGCGGCGGTTACACATGGCGAGTATGCCGGAAGCATGAAAGACCTTATCAACCTTGCACAAAACCTTGACTGTTACTGGCTCTATCCCACTGTCCGCAGCGAAGAAGATTACGGTTATTATCTTATCGACGAACTGGACGAGCTGGAGCTTCCCGAAGAAGCAAAGAAATATTTCAAGTATGAAGAATACGGGCGGGACGCAGTTAGCAAGGATAAGGGGCAGTTTACCGAACAGGGCTATATCTATAACAATCAGAACACCTTTACCGAATGGTATCGGGGAACGGAAAACGAGATACCCAAAGAATACCGCGTTATGAGCTTCCCACAGCCGGAACGCGGCGGACAGGACAAGACCTTTATGGACGCAGCCGCCACAGAGCAGACCGCCCGAACCGCCGCAGAGCAGCCACAGGAGCCGCACCCGGTTATCCCTATCGTGCTGACAGCCGGGAAGCCCGCCGAGAAATTAAAAGAGATTACCGACCGTCTGGAACAGGGCATTACGGAACTCTTTGACAGCGAGCGTTACAAGGAATATCTGAAAGTCATGTCAAAATTCCATAATTACAGCTTCCGAAACACCGTCCTTATCGCCATGCAGAAGCCGGACGCTTCCCTTGTGGCGGGCTTTTCCGCTTGGAAGAACAACTTTGAACGAAACGTGATGAAAGGGCAAAAGGGAATTAAAATCATTGCTCCGTCACCCTATAAAATCAAACAGGAAATGCAGAAAATCGACCCGCACACGCAGAAGCCCGTTATCGGCAAGGACGGGAAGCCCGTCACCGAGGAAAAGGAAGTCACCATACCCGCCTACAAGGTGGTATCCGTCTTTGACGTTTCCCAGACCGAGGGAAAGGAGCTGCCGGACATTGCGGTTGACGAGCTGACAGGCGACGTTGACCGCTACAAGGATTTTTTCGCAGCCCTTGAAAAGACTTCCCCCGTTCCTATCGCCTTTGAGAATATCGAGGGCGGCTCTCATGGCTACTACCACTTGGAGGACAAGCGCATTGCTATCAACGAGGGCATGAGCGAATTACAGACCTTAAAGACCGCTATTCACGAAATCGCCCATGCGAAGCTGCACGACATTGACCTCAACGCGCCAAAGGACGAGCAGCAGCCCCACGTTGACCGCCGCACCCGCGAAGTCGAAGCGGAAAGCGTCGCCTATACTGTCTGCCAACATTACGGGCTTGACACGTCGGACTACTCTTTCGGCTATGTCGCCGGGTGGAGCAGCGGGCGGGAGCTGTCCGAGCTGAAAAGCTCCCTTGAAACGATACGCAGCGCAGCCGCCGAGATTATCAATTCCATAGACGAGAACTTAGCGGAGCTGCAAAAGGCACAGGACAAGGAGCAGACCGCCGGACAGGAGCAGCCCACCAGAGAGGGACAGGAAGCCGCGCCGGAGAAGCCGGATCCGGAAGCAGCCGCACCGGGAAAATCCGGCGCACAGGAAAAAGCGGGCGCAGCCCCGAAAGAAGCCTTTACCCCGGAAACGATTTACAGAGTGCGCCGGAACCCTTACAGCGACAGCCGGGAAAACAGCTACCTCTTGCAAGCCTATGTGACACAGGAGAACGGGCGGGCGAAAATGGGCGACGTGCTTTATACGGGAACGCCGGAGAAATGCCGCGAGCTTATGGGGCAGCTCAAAAGCGGCGAGCTGACCGAGGGCGACGTGAAGCAGCTTTACGCAAAGGCACAGGAAACGGCGCAGACCGCCGGACAGGACAAAGACACCTTTTCCATTTACCAGATAAAGGGCGGGGACGAAACAAGGGATTTCCGCTTTGAGCCATACGACCGCCTGCAGGCGGCGGGAAATGTGGTTGACAGGGCGAACTATGAGCTTGTCTATTCCGCGCCCCTTGCGCCGGAAACTTCCCTTGAAGATATTTACACCTGTTTCAATATCGACCACCCCAAAGATTTTAAGGGACACAGCCTTTCCGTTTCCGACGTGGTAGTGCTTCATCAGGACGGACAGGACGCGGCGCATTTCGTTGACAGTGTAGGTTTTCGGGAAGTGCCGGAGTTTTTACAGGAGCAAAAGCAGCTTACCCCGGACGACTTGGAAACGGGCGAAACTGTCAAGACACCGAGGGGGACTTTCCATGTGACCGCCATGAGCCGGGAGCAGATAGAAGCCGCCGGATATGGCTTTCACCACCAGTCGGACGACGGAAAGTATCTGATTATGGGGAATGGGACGCGGGCGTTTGCCGTTGCCGCAGAACAGGCGCAGCGGGACAATCCCTTGAAAACCGCCGAGCAGACCACAGAGCAGAACGGGAACATGATTGACGGTATCATCAACAACACCCCCACCGTTGACGAACTGGAAGCAAAGGTAAAGGCGGGCGAGCAGATTTCCCTTGTTGACCTGGCTAACGCTGTCAAAGCCGACAAGGAGCGCGGCAAGGGAGCGAAGCCGGAAAAGAAACCCTCTATCCGGGCGCAGCTTAGAGCCGACAAGGAAAAGGCACAGAAGAAAAACGCAAAGCAGAAGTCACAGGACTTGGAAAGGAGCTGACCCATGCCGGAACAGAGCAAATTTGAAAACATGGATTTGTTTGCTTCCCTTGAAGCGATTATGAAGCAGAACACAGGCTTTTACCAGAGCGACTTAGACATTGACAAAGAGATTATCGCAAAGGCGGCGGCAAGCCCCCACAGGGAGGACAAAACACTTTTGTGGTTCTGCCGCCCGTCCGGGACGCACTGTTTCCGGGAGCGCGACGTTTTCCTCAAAGACACCGCGCCCCACAACACATGGCGTTTCTACATGGAGCAGACAAGCGACCGCGTTCTTGCCTATGCAATCGAGCTGACGGGAAAGGAGCGCGGGAAAATCAAGGGCAATCTGTACGAACTGGACTACTCTAAACATTATGAGCGCGTCAAGGAAAAGGAGCTGCCCGCCGATACGGTGAAGCTGATTTATGAGCATGGGGAAAGGGTACAGGAAGCCGGGAGATATTTTGACGGAACCCCAGACCCGCAGCTTGGGAAATTTGAACGCTTTGAAGCCGTACCCAACGACCCGGACGCGCTGCAATCGCTCTTACAGGAAGAACGGCGCAGCCGGGAGCAGCTTTCGCCGGGGGATTTCAAGGCGCATATTGCCGCTTTGCGGGACGGGCTGATTGAAACGGAAGCGCGGCGCATTGTGCGGGAAATGAAGCGGCATTACGAGCCGAACAGCCCGAACAAGACCCATTTCATGGCAGAGCTTTCCCCGGCGTTCATGCGGCTTGCAGCCACAAAGGACACTGACCGCCTTTTCTCCATGCTGCCCTACAAGACCCTTTCCTTTTCCAAAATCGAGGGCAGACATGGGACGTATGCGCTGATTGACAAGGGGGAGAACCGGGACAGGGAGATAAGGAAGCCCCGCCCCTCTATCCGGGCGCAGCTTAAAGCAGACAAGGCAAAGACCGCCCCGAAAAAGGCGGCGGCAAAAACAAAAAATCACGATATGGAGGTATGAGCATGATTAGACTGACTGTTGAAGAAACAAACCTTTTGAGCATTTACAACGAGGGCGGCAAGCGGGCTTTGATTGAGAATGTCAACGCCGCGCTGCCCTACATGGACGCGGATATGCGGGAGCTTGCAAAGCGCACCCTTTCCAAAGTGGACGCTTTGACCGAAGCGGAATTTGCAGAGCTTCCCATTTACGCCGCTGATGAAGTATGAACGGGGTTAAGCGGCTGACGCCGCCCCAGAGCCGGAAAGTCAACGCCCTTGTGCGCCGGACGTGCTGCAATTATGATAACGGGAACTGTATCTTACTGGACGACGGGGACGAGTGCGTATGTCCGCAGCTCATTTCCTATTCGCTTCTCTGCAAGTGGTTCCGGGTTGCGGTGCTTCCCGCCGACAGGCTGCTTTATGCGGAGCTTTACCAGACAGGGGATAAGAAGAAATGTACCGAGTGCGGCGCGTTCTTTGCGTCAACCTCTAACAGTGTCAAATACTGCCCCGTCTGCCGGAAACGTATCACCCGCAGACAAGCCGCCGAGCGCATGAGGAAAAGACGCGCCCCTGTTACGCAGTAGGCGCGGAAAATCCCTTGATTTACAGGGCTTTCCGGGCGTGAAAATCGGATAGGCGATACTTTATACCTTTACCCCCAAAAATGGCGTTCTACTGCGTAACATTCACGAAAACAGCACCCATAAAAAGACAGGGCGCGGAAGTCATATACTGGCTTCCGCGCCCTGTTCTTTTTTTGCCTATCTGACATTTCCCTTTTCCATTTCTTCAAGCGGGAACTGCGGGAGGGCTTCTATCAGCTTCTTTGTGATGGACTGGCGCATATCTTCGTTGATTTCCTGTTTCGTGCTTCCGTCCGGCTGTCTGACCGCTACCGTCGATAGCCTGTCGATTTCGTCCTTGTAGCACTCCACGACTTTCTCCACCGCCCATTTTTCCCCGGCAACGGCGGCGCGTATGGTTTCATATTCCGGCATTTTCTGGTTTTCCATGCTCAACGCTCCTCTGCTTTTTGATAGCCCTATCATAGCACAGCGGCGGGGATTTTGCTATCCTTATCCGCGCTCTGTTCCCTTTTCCCGTTCCGGCTGCCTGTCTGCCTGTAAAATGCTGTCAATGTTCTGCTTGATAATATCGTATTCCCGGACTTTCTTTTTCAGCTTCCCATAGTCGGCATAAAGGGCTTCTTTCTGCGCTTGGAGGGCTTCATATTCCGATTGCAGCGCGGCAAGGTTCGGGAGCTTTGCAATGCCCGCCGCTTTCAGCGACCTTGCGGCGGCTTCATGTAGGATAATCGCCTGTTCCTGTCCGGCGCGGTACTTCTCCCTGTTCCTTGCCTTGCGGTATGCGTCATAGACGGGCTTTGTCTTTTGGTAGGTGGAAACATTCTTGATAAGCACCGCCATGTCCGCAAGCCGCTTTTCCGCGTCCTTCAATGCGTCTGCCGCCTGTCCGCTTTCCGCTGCCATTTCTTCAATCCGGCTGACTAAATCCGCGTACTGTTCAATCTTATGTTCCGTCAAGAAATTCATGGTCTTTGCTGCCTGTTTCAGATTGTGGATTTTCGCCCACTGTTCATAGCCCTTACTCTGCGCCGCCTTGATACTGTTCTCAATGTCGATAAGCAGCGAAACGCCGCGCTGCTCTCTGGGGGCTTTCGCCGCCTTTGCCCGTCTGCCCGCTATCCGTTCCCTTATGGCTTCCTCTGTATAATCCGCGCCGAGGGTTTTAAGACGGGTGAAGCGTTCCTGTCCGGGGGCGCGGCATGACACATATTTCCCCGGCTTTATCTCATAGCCCGCCGCCTGTAACCGCTGCAACAATTCCTCAAAACTGGAAACTTGGGGGATAAGCGCGTCAACGGCAATCTTTAGCTTGCCTTTCCAACTTGTACCCGTCTTTTCTGCCTGGTACTCCGCATAGCTCTTTCCCTTGCTGCCCTTGCCGGGAACGACGACGGACAAGCCATTTTCCCGACACAGCTTGTCGCTCATGTTCCGTATGCCGTAATAGCTCCTTTTGTTGGAATTATATTTGCGGTGGTCTACGAAATTTACGGCGCAGAAAATAATGTGATTGTGGACGTGTCCTTTGTCAATGTGCGTCGTGAGTACATATTCATGCTGCCCCTTTGTTACCGCGTCGGCAAGCTGCTTTCCGATTTCATGGGCTTTCTGATAATCGACTTCCCCCGGCTCAAAGGACTGTATCAGATGAAAGGCTAAATTGTTCCCCTTTTGGAGTGCTTGGGACAAGGTATATTCAAATTCAATATCTGCTGTTTCATAGGAGCAGCCGAAAGAGGACACAAGCATTTTTCCGTCCGTCTTGTCCGGGTTTTCGATATAGTCAAGGGCTTTGCTTAGAGTGCTTTTAATAGGCTTAATCTTTGTAACCGCCATATCTCCGCAAGCACCCCCTTTATTTCCTCTATGTCCTCTTGGTATGCGTTCCCCGTCGCGTTTACGCGGCGTGCTATCTGGTTGACGTTGACACCGATTTTCTGTATCTCTGCGGTCATTGCCTTTATATCGGCATGGTCTATCTGAATGATATACCCGTCAATGGCAATCTTCCGCAGATATGCCGCCATGTTCCGGGTGGGTACGAGCTTCATTTTTTCCAGTATTAAATCCCGTTCCGCTTCCGTCACTCTGAATTTGATTTGCACCGTTCTTTTGCGTCCGTTCATGTATTCGCTCCTTTCCTTTCCGTTCCGAGGGTTTGGGACACTTCCCAACAAGCAATTTTCAACCGACGCGCCGCAGCGCGGGAGGGGAAAATACGGAAGTGGGTACCCGCTTCCTATGCTTGCTACGAATGTTTTTATCCCTTATGCCTTACTACGGAGCTATGCCCGGTTTTGCCAAACTTCCGCAAAAGAAAAACGCTGCAATCCTCAAAAAAAGATTACAACGCTCTCTAAACCTTATTCAATTCTGACGGACACTTCTTATCTGCCCTCTGTTTCGACTTCCGCTATCTCCTTTGCCGTTGCGCTCACAATCCGTATGCCTGTATCGCTCATACCGTCAAGAAGCGCGTCAAGCTGCCGCCGCTGCGTGTTCTTCTCTGGCGGCGTTTCCAAAAGAAACTGGTCTACGGATATATTGTAGCGGAGCATAAGCTCAAAGAAAATCTGTAAACTTGGGTGCTGCCCCTTGTTCTCAATGTTCGCAAGGTAGCGCGGCGAGATAAACATTTCGTCGCTCACTTTCTTGCGGCTCTCCTTGCGCCCTGTCCGCGCCGCCTTTATCGCTGCCCCAAAAGCCTTGAAATCGTATTTCGGTACTGGTCTTTTTGCCATAGTTATTCACCCTGTTACATTTTACTGTTCCCCTTTCTTCTTGGATATGTCTACACAATTCAATCAGTTAGCCAAAATAATTCATATGTATATGTTGACAATTAGCCGCTTTTTTTGTATAGTATTATTAAAAGGGGGAAATGTTTATGTTACATAGCATGCGTATTCGATAAGCATTGAAATCAAAAAAGATTTTTCCCATTTTCAATATGGGCTTTTTTGTCATGCTTATTTTGCGTATGCTATACAACAAAACTAACGATGTATAGACATAGTATAAAAACTATGCCTTAATTTTGTTGTAGTGTTATATGTATAAATGCAGGTCAATGCTCATGTTGAGAATTGACCTGTATTTTTTTGCACAAAAGGAGAAATATTATGCTTGAAAAATATTGGATAAAATGTCCAATTTGTAACGGAAAGACGAGGGTTCAAGTATTTTATAATACGGTATTAAGAAATTTTCCTCTTTTCTGCCCTAAATGTAAATTAACACATATCATTGATGTTGAAAAATTAGAAATCATAATCAAAAACTCTGAAAAACAAAAGGAAGGATATTAAATGAAACACTTACCTAAAAGTACACTTACGGAAATATTGAATGACCCATACGGATTTACTTACAAAGAAATGTCGGAAGTAATTGGAGAGGATAAAGCAAGAGCCTTATATGCGGAATTGTATAAACAGCCATTTCACAAAAAAAATCTATCAATATCAACAAAAAAAGTCTATAAAAGTAGCGATACTGAAAAGTATGTTTATGAATTGAAAGACAACAGGTATATCGAAACGGTTTTTATTAAACGGCGAGATGGTGGGACTGTTTGCGTAAGTACGCAAGTTGGTTGTTCTGTTGGCTGTATTTTTTGTGAGTCCGGACGCAATGGTTTCGTTCGTAATCTAACACCATCTGAAATTGTGCAACAGGTCATATTGATACGTCAAAAAGTAAATCGTATCGTTTTTATGGGAATGGGAGAACCTTTATTCAATTACGACAACTTGATTGCAGCAATCCATATTCTTCGAGATAGAAATGGACTTAACTTTCCAACCGACGGCATTACCGTATCAACAGTTGGTCCAGTTAATCAATTAAAAAAATTGCGCGAAGAACATCTAAAAATTCAGTTGACAATATCTTTACATGCAGCAACACAGGCTGCGAGAAACTGCATCATTCCTCATATGCACATGTACGCTATTGAAGATGTTGTTAAGCAAGCATTGTCCTATTCACAAAGGCATAATCGAAAAGTGGTATTTGCGTATTTGCTTTTACCAGGTATAAATGACCGTTCCTCAGATATAAGGCAACTTGCAAAATGGTTTAAGGGCAAAAATGTTATGATTAACGTGCTGCAATACAACCCGACGAGTAATTCAAAAATTAGAGCACCACAAAAACAAGAAATGGTTGCGTTCAAACATCAATTAGAGCAAACAGGACTTGAAGTTACCATGAGAGTTTCTCATGGTAGAGAGATTAAAGCAGCTTGTGGACAGTTAGCTAATACATATAATAAAGCCAAAAAACAACAAAAATAATTTAATTAAAAGAGCCAGACGCACAGACGCAGAGCCGATAATATGCAGTTTGAAATACTGCTGTTATCGGCTCTTTTTTGATTTAATTTGTGCCCCCAATAACCATATTGGAGCAAAATCAGAACTGTTGCTTGTCGTTCTTTGATTTCCGCAGCAGCTTTGAAAAACCAAAGCCGCCGTTTCTTTTTATCTTCTAATGAAATGACGCGGTATCACTGTTAAAAGCGGCGGCTAAAAGGAGGTAGCCGCCATGAAGCACATACCATATCGACAAAATCCGACGGTCATTGACACATCAAAAAAAGCCCGACCGCCGCCGGGGACACTTTTACCCTTAGATATGAACTGTCAAATCATCTGAATACTGCTTACAATTCCTTTGCGCCTGTCTGCGTCTTGCAGACAGGCGCATTTTGCATTTTCGGGAGGTTTTTTCAAAAAAGTTTCGCTTTCATTCGGCGTTTGAAAAAATCGCCTGTATTATCCCGCGAAAAGGGGAGGTACCGCCACCTTTCAACACGAAAGGAGGTGAGAACATGGAACCTAATCGCGTGGAATTTCAGAAGCAATGTATCTTTCAAAGTTTCTGTAAACGGGTGCTGCACAACGAAGCCTGCAACGCCCACGAGGAAATCCGGCGTCGCAGAGCAAAGGAAGTGTCGTTTTCCGACCTTGCCTTGCATGAGGAACGACAGCTTTATACGCTTGATAAGTATTTTCAAGACGAAGAAGCCGAGCCGAGCTATCAGCAAGCGGGAAAGAAAATCACGCCGAAGCTGCTGCTTGAAGCAATCCGCACTTTGCCGGAAGAAAAAAGGAAAGCTATCATGCTGTACTATTTCGAGGGCATGACCGACGTGGAGATTGGAAAGTTATTCAATACGTCGCGCAGCACGATACAGTACAGACGGACAAGCTCTTTTGAAATCTTGAAGAAATATTTGGAGGAACACGCTGATGAATGGGACGAATGGTAAACAATCTGACTTCCCGGACGTTGCCCTTGTTCCCTATCCTGTCATTGTGGCAGCGACAAAGGGCGACCCGGACGCTATGAAAATTGTCTTGCAGCATTTTAGTGGTTACATAGCGAGCCTTTCCATGCGGAAGCTCTGCGACGAGCGCGGAAACGTCTATTTTGGCGTTGACGAGGATATTCGCCAACGGCTGCAAGCAAGACTAATGAGGGCAATCCTCACATTTAGGGTTGAATAACTGCACCGATACCGAAACGTCTTAACCCCTTTTCCGTTTCGTATCAATCCGCAGCAGCCCCGTATGTTCCTTGACAAAGAAAGCGACGCAAGATAACGGCGACGCAGTATAGGGCAAACCGGGTACGTCCTTTTTGCGCCGAGCCATACAGAGGGTGCGCCATGACGCTATTCCCCTATCGGGAAAAGCCGAGCGAGAAACACCGCGATGGAAAGCAAGTTAGCAGCTTGCGGGCGACGACACGCATTGAGGGGAGATAAGCCTTTACAGCCACAGTCCGAGCGTTCAGAGCGTCGCAGGCAATGGGTAAAGCTGCCTTAAATGAGCAGGGGTGCAATTCCCGCGAGGTTGTGCTAACAGCCGCCCGGTTAAAGCCCACTTTTTGTAACTTGACTTTTTAGCCATTTATGAAAGGGGGTATTTTCCTATGGCAAAAAAGGAAACAACAAGCCCCGCTATCCCTGTATTCCCTATGTTAAAGACCGTTGAGCAAATGAGCAAGATTAGCGGTATCGGGGAAAATAAGCTGCGCGAGCTTATGGATAGCGGCGAGCTTGAATATATACAGAATGGAAACCGCCGTTTGATAGCTGACGCTGCAATCTGGGACTGGTATCACAGGGCAAAGACGACAGCGAAGCCCCCGGCACGACAGGGAGGTTAAGCTATGGCTATATCAACAAGGCAGGTTAAGAATAAACGCGACAGCAACGGCGTACTGACCGGGCGACCGGGAACAGTTTACGACGTGAATATCAAGTACACCGCCCCGAATGGGGAAAAGAAAACCTATTCAAAAAAGGGCTTTCCAACAAAAAAGGAAGCAACGCAGCATGAAGCAGAGATGAAAGCAAAGCTCCATAATCCGGGACAGATTGCGTCTATCGCTTCACAGCGGAAACAGACCGTTGCAAGCTATCTGAATGAATGGGTAGAAAGCTATGCAAGAGTGAACTTGCGCCCCTCTACTTACGACGGGTACAAAAGAACGATTGCAAACTACATCACGCCATATATCGGCGGCGTTGCCCTTAATCAGCTTACCCCCGCTATGGTAGACAAAATGTTTCAGCAGATTATTGACAAAGGCTTGAAACCGTCCACCGCAGCTGGGGCAAAGCGTGTTTTGAGCGTGGCGTTGAGCCATGCCCGGAAATACCGCTATATCGAAACAAACGCAGCAAAGGACACGCTTACGAAGTTTGGAAAGAGCGACAAGACCCCCGACCCTTATACGCCGGAACAGGTAAAAGCCCTTATGCAGCGCGTCGAGGGTACCGTTTGGGAAATGCCCGTTATCTTAGGCGGGCTTTACGGTATGCGCCGTTCTGAAATCCTGGGCTTGCGTTGGCGCAATGTGGATTTGGAAAACAACACCTTTGACGTTTCCGAGCAGCTACCCTTTAAGGTGCCGCCGAAAACAAAAGTCATTGAGGAAATGGCACCGCCGAAATCCAACGGGCGAAAGCTGCCTATCACAGAGCTTGCCCGCCCGTTCTTCCTCAAACAGTTTGCTATGCAGGAAGCGCAGCGCGAACAGGCAGAAAAAGACGGAAAGCCATACTATGACAATGACCTTGTTGTAGCGAAGCCGGACGGTTCCCCTATCTCCGCGTCGTGGGTATCTTCCCAGTTTGGAAAGCTGCTTGAAGATTTGGATATGCCGCATATCCGCTTTCACGATTTGCGCCATACAGCAGCTACAAATATGCACCAACTGACAGGCGACTTCTACACCGTAGGCGAAGTGTTAGGACATACGCTTGCGGGTATCGGCGTATCGCTTGGACTGTCTATGAACTTTGAAGCTGTTACCGCCCGTTATGTGGACGTGCGGCTTGAACGCAAGAAAGAAGTCTTAGACGCTTATCATGGGGCGGTCAAACAGGCTGACCCGGCAAAGGCAGAGAAAGCCGAGCCGAAGAAAGCAAAGAGCGCGGCAAAGAAAAAGAGCAGCGATTTAGAGCTTTAACCGCTGTATCTCTTTACCGCTTCTTATATCGTTTTATAGCCCCGCGTGGGATTTGGGCACCATTTGGGCACCATTTACCGAAAAAGCACCACTAATACAGGCGATAAAAGAAACGCCGAGAACCCGCAAAAACATAGAGTTTATGCGGGTTTCCGGCGTTTTCTAATCCCTCAACCGACCTAAAATCATCTTGCGGCAGAGAGAAAAATTCTACTATTTTTTAAATTTACGGAGGAAAAATTATGGCAGAACTTATTACAAATCGTTATTCACAGCTTGTTGATGCGAAGCTTCGTGCTACGCTCGTTACGCAGGACAACTACATTTTCAACACCGTTCACGAGGGCAACGGCGTTGGCGGTGCGGTGATAATCCCCGTTCGTGACACTGAGGTCGAGGTGAAGGCTTACGACAAGGCGAACGGTGCGGCACTCTCTTCGGGTGCGACTACATATCATACGCTGCTTATGTCGAACGATGAGGCTGTGAACGAGCTTATTGACGGTTACGATGCGGCGGCTCTCCCCGATGATGTTGTTGCGGAGCGACTTGCATCGGCAGGCTACACGCTTGGACTTTCGATGGACAGAAAGTCTGTCAAGGCACTTGAAACTACCGAGGGGGTCAAGGTATGTGACGTCAAGACAGCCTGCACAAGCTCAAACGCTTACAGCACTGTTGCAAAGGCGAGAACCTACCTTTCGAGAAAGGGTGTTCCTGCGGCGAACCGCTGGCTCATCGCTTCGCCCGAATTTATGGAAGTCATCATGCAGGACGAGAAGTTCATCCGCAGCGGTGATCTTTCGCAGGAGCTTGTAAAGGCAGGCTGTGTTGGCAGGATCGCAGGCTTCAACGTATTTGAATCGAACAATCTTATGTTTGAGGATACAAAGACGGTGGCAGGCAAAAAGACGACTACCGAATTTATCTGCGGTCACCCGAACTGGTGTCATCGTGTATGCGAATGGGCAGTTCCCGTTGCGGTAAATCCGATAGCGGACGGTGTTCACATCGGTGCGGCGGCTGTTCAGGGCAGAAAGGTTTACGCTGTTCATATTTCTAAGCCTGAAACGGTTTATGTAAAGAGAACTGAGGCTTGATAAAGGCGGAATTTTGTACGAAAGGAGGTGATCCATACGGCTTATGCTGACGTAAACAAATACATGGAGCGGCAGACGGAGATAGGCGAAGATGAAGCGAAAAAGCTCATAGAAAAAGCGGAGGAAGCGGTCGGTCTTATGACGGGTTTTGCCGCAGAAAAGCGAGGTTTGGAGAGCTTTTCCGCATTTGAAAAGGATATGCTTGAAAGGGCGGTATTTGCGCAGGCTGATTACATTCTTGAAAATGGGGGAAGTGTTGAGGACAGCTCGGGCGAGCCTGTTTCGGTGACTATCGGGAGCTTTTCATACAGCTATGGGACGGCATCGGCGGCTAAAGGCTCATCGCAGAGCGGATTTTCAAGGGCGGCTTTGGGGTATCTTGAAGCGGCAGGCTTTTTATCGAGAAGAATTGGGGTGAATTAAAATGAGGAAGATTCCGAGATTCCTGCTTATTCACAGGGCGAAGCTTTACGAGGGGAAAAGCGGCGGATTTTTTGCGGCGGAGCAGGCTGAACCGACGGAACTGAGCTTTATCCGCATCGACTATGCGGCGAAGATAAACCGTGACGGTGTAAAGGGGTTCAACGACAAGGCTTCGGGGGACGCAAAGCTGTTTTATGACTGCGGAAACAGCCTGCCTTTGGGTGTGGAATTCCGCATCGGGCAGAGAGTTGTTTTTTCGGGAAAAAGCTTTTCTGTGAGCGGTGTGAGCGTGTTTTACGGGCGAAATTCTCCGCATCACATTGAGGTGACATTGGAGGAGGTCGGGATATGAGCATTGCGGAGGAGATCGTTTGCAGGATAGGCGAAAGGTGCGGAAAAGAGCCGTCTGTACGGCTTTCGGCATCGGGCGGAACTGCGTTTTATCCCGTTTCGGACAAGCTTAAGGCGGCGTTCCTTGACGGCGGTGAGCTTCGTGAGATGGAGGTGAGGGTGAAGCTGAAGGGTGAAGTTCCGAGTGGGCTTTTTTCTGCGGCGGAGAAGTTTTGCGGTGACATTTGCGGTATTGGGGACATAGTTGGGGAAACGTACCGTGTTGTAAGGCTTGCGCCGTCTGAGCGTCCCTCTATGGAAAGCTGTGCGGAGAACGGAATGAGCATTGTTTCATTCGTGCTGACGGCGGAATATATACTTGAAAAGGGGGCGGCGGATTGAGGATAGTTTACACGGCGGCTTCGGGGAAGAGCATCGATCTTTCGCAGGGGTTGATCCGTGCGGTTTCGATGAGTGGTATCTTTCCCGAGAGGACGCTCAATGTTGAGGAAAACGGCACGGCGGGCGGAAGTGTTATTTCCGAGCGGCGGGGAACGAGAAACATAACTGTCCGTGCGGCTTTATGCGGAGATATCGGACGTTCGCAGGCGGTGCTGTCGGAGATCTTCGGCTTTTCCGGAATGGGACGGCTGTTGTTTTCGGACGGCAGCAAAGCTGCGGAGATAGGCTGTTATGTCAAGGGAGTGACTGCGGAGGCGGCGGACGGAACAAATTTCGCTGAGGTCGGATTTTTATGTCCTGTTCCGTTCTTTGAAATGGGCGGCGGTGAAGAGGTCTTTGTACAGATCTGCGGCACGGCAGGAAAGTGGGAATTTGATGACTGGGAGCTTTATGAGGATAATGAAACGGAGCTTTCGGAGGTGCTTTCGGGAAATTCGGCATTTGTACCGAACGGGAGCGGTTTTGATGCGGGGTGCATTATCACGGCAGAGGTACTGGACGAGGTTTCGGAGATACGTGCTGTCAACGCAGGGACAAAGGAATTCATCGGTGTAAAGGGTGATTTTTCGGCAGGCGATGTTGTTATTTTCCGATGCATTGACGGAGAAAAGGGCATTTTTCTTTCAAGCGTAAGGGAAAGTGCGAAGCTTGAGGACATAACGCATCGGATAATATGGGGTTCAGGCTTTTGGAAGGTCGCACCGAACGGCACGAGGGTCTATATAAGGACAGACAAGGCTGAAGAGAACATTTCGGCGCACATAAGCTTAAAGGAATATTCGGAGGGATTCTGATTGGACGTTTATATTTACAGGACTGACGAGGGGGAATATCTTCGCCTGCTCGGGGTGACGGACAGGATAGCAAGGTATGACATTGAACGGCTTTTATGCGGCGGCGACAGGCTTGAGGCGGTATTTGTCACAAACAGCAGAGATGCCGGGCTGATAAAGTCGGACAGGCTGATCGAGATCCCCGGGATCTTCTCCGGACTTATCACGGGGATAAAAATGGCAGACGGCGGCAGGACGGAGGTCAGTGCTGTATCTTTTGCCGGACTGCTTTCACGGCGTGTTCTGGTCAGCTATGAAAGCGGCGACAGCTTTATGGATATCGTTGAAAAGAACTGCGGAGCGCCGGCAGGAGAGGTAAGGGCATTTCCGAACACGGTCATTGACAAGACCGCAGACCTCATATACAAGCCGTCGATTGCAGATAAAAACAGAGTATTTTCTTATGCTGTGAATTCGGCGGCAGAAAAGGGTTTTCGTATATGTTCGGACATTATTCACGATGACAGCGGTGCGAAGATACGTTTATACGGACGCTGCATGCAGGACAGGAGCATTGGATCGGGAAATCTGCCCGTAATACTTTCGAGCGAATATGACACGCTCGGGATAAAGACTTATTCCTACAGTGAGAAGGGAACTGTCAACGGGGCATACATTTACTCTGATGCAAAATACAGCGGCAGCGGCAGTGTTGTCTGCGAGGCATGGTCGGGATATTACGGCGATGCGGTCGGTTTCGGACGATGCGAGGAAAGCTATAAGATAGAACCCGTGATATACCGAAGTTATTCGATAATTGACGGGGATATAATTTACAAGGCATCGCTCGACTTAACTGCGACAAAGGAAGCGGCGGCTGATCTTTTTGCATCAAGATATTCACCGCCGAGCGAGGTCATAACTGCGCCGCTCGGAAAGAGGCTTATTGATCTTATACGATCAAAATTATTTGATGTCGGCGACAGGGTAACGCTTTATCCCGATGAGGACGGGGAAAATTCCGCAAGGCGGATTATGAAAATGACCGAGCATTATGAAAACGGCGGTTTCACGATGTCGGTCCGGCTTGATATGATAAAAAAAGAGGGGGAATAAAATGTCAAACGAATACGGATTTTTTGCGTCAAAGGAACACGACAGACGCTACTCGGCTGATGATTTCAGTGCGTTTTTCGGGGATTTTTTCACGAACGGTGTTCTGGGGTCGGACACGAATTCGCTTAAGGTTTCGGCGGTCGGTGATATGAACATTTCGATAGCTTCGGGTACGGCTTACATCAACGGACACTGGTACAGAAGAAAAAGTGCGCAGGTGCTTTCGCTTGCGGATTCGGACAAGGTTTACGGCAGGATCGATGCGGCAGTTATACGCTGCGATCTTGAAAAGAGAATGGTTTATCCGTTCATCATCGAGGGGATACCTGCATCTGCACCTGCGCAGCCTTCTCCTGTAAGAGATGAGAAATGCTATGACATTGTGCTTGCTTATGTTAAAGTGGCGGCGAACTGCGTTGCGGTAACTGCGGCGGACATTGCCGACAAGAGAGGTGACGGCGATGTTTGCGGCTTCGTGACGAGTGCGATAGATCACATTGACACAACGGGGTTATTTGCGCAGTACGATGCTCAGTGGGAGCTTTTAAAGGCAGGGTGCGCAAAGGATTCGGCGGCGGTGATAAAGGCGTGGAGTGCGCTCAATGCGCTCAAGACTATCAACGGGACAGAGCCGACAAACGGCAACATTGTACTCACGCAGAGCAAGATACCGTCAGACAGCACGGCTTATCAGATGCCTTATTACATTCAGAGCGGAACGGTGACGGTAACGTCGAGCTTAAGAACCGGTACAAGCATCACTTTTCCGAAAGCGTTCAAGTCAACGCCTTTGCTTGCGCTGACTGCATCGTTCAACCTGGTAAGCGGCGGAGGCAACAATCCTGCTCCGCAGGTACTCGGTTATGGTAATTTAACGGCGGCAGGCTTTACGCTTTATCCTTTTGGATTTTCGACATCGGGTGAAAAATATCTTGCAAATGCAATGACCGGTACGGCACGTTGGTTCGCTATGGGAAAGGTTTAAGGTGAGAAAATGGTTAGACAGATAACACTTGATGAAAACAAGGTCGTGACCTGCTGCTCCGAAGGCGGATATATTGAGGGCGGCATTGATGTTCCGTATATTCCCGATGAGGTAATGGAATGTCCTGCGAAATGGAAGTTTGAGGGTGGGGATTTTATTCCGAATGAGGGGTATAGTGATAATTCTTTCGATGAAATAAAGCTTGAAAAAATAGCTGAAAGCAAGGCGGCTCTTGCGGAATGGCTTGAAGCTCACCCGTATCAGCACACCGACGGCAAGCTGTATGCCTGCACGGAGGAAAAGCAGGCACTTTTAAACGGCAACCTTGCATCGTATGAAAGAGCCAAAAATGCAGGCATTGAATATCCGTTAAAGTGGAATAGCACAGGTGATGAGTGTGTTGCGTGGGAATACTCGGACTTGCTTTTGCTTTCGCTTTCAATTGCCGGATATGTTGCGCCGAAGGTATCGAGGCAGCAGGCTATAGAGCTTGAAATCAAGGCTTGTGTAACGCTTGATGAGCTTGAAAGTATCGTGATAAGCTATGAGTAAGATAAAAAAACACGCTGTTCTTGCTCTTATCGGTGGCATTATTTACGGTGCGCTTGAAATATTGGTTCGGGGGCATACTCACTGGACTATGGTTATTTTGGGCGGCGTGTGCTTTATTGCAGTAGGTCTTATCAATGAGATCATACCGTGGGAGATGCCTTTGACGGTGCAGATGTTTTGCGGAGCGATAATTATTACCGCACTGGAATTTTCTTGTGGCTATATTGTTAACATATGGCTCAAGTGGAACGTTTGGGACTACTCTAAGCTTTGGGGCAATTTTTTAGGGCAGATTTGTCCGTTATACTCGGTAATTTGGTATTTTGTATCATTGGTGGCAATATTGCTTGATGATTACTTGCGATATTGGCTATTTGATGAGGAGATGCCACATTATAAGATTTTTTGAGGAGGGATAACAATGCAGATACAGCAGATGTTTTTGACGGTCAACAAGTACAGCCGACCGGGCATTAAGCTTGCTAAGGTATCAAAAATAGCGGTGCATTACACGGGCGACCCGGGAGCATCGGCACTTGATGAGCGCAACTATTTTGAGGGGCTTAAAAATGGCGGTGGGCGTTATGTGTCAAGTCATTATATCATTGGCTTATCGGGCGAGGTAATACAGTGCATACCGCTTAACGAGTGGTCTTACTGCACAAACCAAGCCAACGGTTACAGCATATCAATTGAGTGCTGCACGGCAGATAAGGTTTGCGGCAAGTTTACGGCGGCAACTGAGCAGAGCCTTGCGGAGCTGTGTGCATATCTTTGTGACTTATTTAGTCTTGACCCGACAGAGGATATTATCCGTCATTATGATGTGACGGGCAAGCAGTGTCCGCTGTACTGGTCGCCGACCAAGTATCAGACGGCATCGGTTGCAAATGCAAGGTTTGAGGCATTTAAAAACCGTGTTGCATACATAATGCGATGCGATGAGGTCAACGAGCCGCAGGAGGTAGACACGCCGAGTGTACCGTTTAAGGTGCATGTACTTGATGATGCGCTCAACATCAGACGTGCGGCGGGGGTAAGCAACAAGGCGGTTGGTATTATCCGTGACAAGGGTATATATACAATTGTCGCTGTTGAGCAAGTCGGCTCTGCTCTTTGGGGCAAGCTCAAAAGCGGCGCAGGGTGGATAAATATTGGCAAAAAGTATGTTGAACGAGTGTAGGAGGTATAAGATGAACGAAAAAATGATAGCTGTATGCAGTGCGGTAGGTGTGGTAGGAGCGACAATTGCTGAAGCTCTCGGAGGTTGGGACGATGCAGTCCTTACACTCATTATCTTTATGGCAATTGACTTCGTTATGGGTCTGCTCTGCGCAATGGTTTTCGGGAAGTCGAATAAGTCAGCGAACGGTGCGCTCTCATCGGCGGCTTGCTGGAAAGGTCTTGTTAAAAAGGTCTGCACATTGCTTATCGTTGTTATGTCGCATTACATAGATGTGATTGCCGACCTCAATTTCGTGAGAAATGCAGTCGTTATAGCATTCTGTGTTGCCGAAGCGATATCTATTATGGAAACAGCGGGACTTATGGGTATTTTACCCGAGGGTGTTCAGCGGGTGTTTACCAAGGCTATTGATGTTCTGAAAAATCGAAGCGATCACAACACATAAATGAAAGCAAACCTCCCACTCTGAAGCTTTTAGGGAAAAGAGGATAAGTTTAAAGAGCAGGATTTAATGTCCTGCTCTTTTTATTATAATTATTTGATGCTTGGCGGTCCCGACGGCGAAACAGGAGCAGCAATGCGCTACCTTTCGCAGCGTTACTCTATGCCATACAGCAAAGTCAAAGCGACTCTGACTGATATCGGAACAGAGGAACTCGGTCACATGGAGATCGTTTCTGCGATCGTATACCAGCTGACGCGAAACCTTACTCCTGAACAGATAAAACAGAGCGGATTTGATACCTATTTCGTTGACCATACAACAGGAATATATCCTATTGCCGCATCGGGAACTCCATTTTCAGCCACCACATTTCAGTCAACAGGTGACGTTATCACAGATCTTACGGAAGACCTTGCCGCCGAACAGAAAGCACGTCTGACATACGACAATATATTAAGGCTTGTCGATGATAACGACGTAAAAGACCCCATACGATTTTTAAGGCAGCGTGAGCTTGTCCATTTCCAGCGTTTTGGCGAAAGTCTCCGTATAACGCAGGATAATCTCAACTCAAAGAATTTCTACGCATTTAACCCTGCATTTGACAGAATTCCGCCAAAGAAATGATCTTTGTTAAAAACAAGCACCGCAGATGTTCAAACCTCTGCGGTGCTTGTTTATTGATACATTCAAAACATTCAATCAATTTTGAAATGATTACAAAAGTTTTTCCGTATAGTCAATTTTCAAATCGGAAGCTCTATCGTCTTTTTGAGTTTTTAGACCTGTCCGATCCCTTTTTCAGTATCGCTTTCCGGAATTACATCCTTACTTTCATTGTCATCTTCCTCAACTTCCTCTTTGTCAAGGACAAGCGCAATAGCTGATGAGTGCGTTACAAACATTACTTTCCCGTAAGCATAATCATCTATCTTATCATAAAGCCTTCCTGCACTTACTGTACCGCTGTATACCGTGTGTGTACTGTTGGCAACATAACCTATTTTGTCGATAAACGGAAGTACAGCCGCTATCGCCTCGTTGTCGTATTCATTATCTGGTTCTTTGACGAGCCGTATTATCCTGCCTATTTCAAATGGTTTTTTCCATAATAATGATCAAGTCCTGTGACCGTAACGAAATATATTCTGTCCATGTTAAGTCCTCCCTAAAATTCCGACTATCTTCTTGCCTTAAGGTCACCTCAAAAAACCACCGGCTAAAGCCTTAGCACCTCATTTCCGTCATCTTGCACATAAATTTCTTGACATACGACATGTATGCAAATTCTTGCTTTGCAAGAATTGCGAAATTTCTATACAAGCTGACGAAAAATCTGACTGTGCATCTGAGGCACTATGGTTTTTAGATGCGACCTTAAATTTTTCAACAAGAGAGGAAACTCCGAAATGCCCATTAAAATACCCGATAATCTGCCTGCATTCTCCGTTCTCAACAATGAAAATATCTTCGTTATGCCAAGCGGAAAGGCAGACAGGCAGGATATCCGTCCGCTTAAAATAGCGATACTCAACCTTATGCCGAAAAAGATAGAAACGGAAACGCAGATACTCCGTCTGCTCTCCAACACGCCTATCCAGGTCGATATAGAGCTTTTGCAGACCGCTACCCACAAGTCGAAAAACACCTCGCAGGAGCATCTTATCAAGTTTTACAAGACGTTCGAGGACGTAAAAGACCAGCGCTTTGACGGACTTATCATAACGGGTGCGCCCGTGGAGCAGATGCCGTTCGAGGAAGTCGACTACTGGGGCGAGCTTTGCGAGATAATGGAGTGGTCGAAAACGCACGTCTTTTCGACGTTCCATATCTGCTGGGCGGCGCAGGCAGGACTTTATTATCACTTCGGGATACCGAAATATGAACTGCCGAGAAAAATGTTCGGGATTTTTCCGCATAAGGTCGAAGTTGCGAATCACCCACTCGTAAGAGGTTTTGATGAAACGTTCTATGTCCCACATTCACGCCATACCGAAGTCCGCCGTGAGGATATAGAAAAGGTAAGCGCACTGAAAATACTCACCTCGTCCAAGGAATCGGGAGTGCATATAATCGCAGATGTAAACGAGCGGTTTTTCTTCGTCACGGGTCACAGTGAGTATGATAGATTCACACTGAAGAACGAGTATTTCCGTGACCTTGATAAGGGTCTGAATATAAGCGTCCCTGCGCACTATTTTCCATACAATGACCCGTCACAGCCGCCGAATTTCACATGGCGGTGTCATGCGAACCTTATGTTCAGCAACTGGCTCAACTACTGCGTATATCAGGAAACGCCGTATGACCTTGAAAAGTTGGAAAAGGTTACATTTTAATGCGTAATTCGTAATGCGTAATGCGTAATTATTGGTTCAGCTCAAATTTGTTGGATAATGCGAAGCCAACAAACTGGTCAAGCTGAGCACAGCTTGCGGGGTCGAGGGGCAGCGCCCTCGTCGCTCTCCGCAGAGAGCGAAATTCCCTAAACTAACAGCAAAAGTTCTGCCGCAATAGCGAAATATCTGACAGCTAAAAAGGCGCAATTCACATCAAATATGGAGAACGAAATATGAGAAATCAAGTTTCGTAAAGCCGTAATAGTGAATTGCGCCATTCTATTTTCCTAAAACAAACTATCCTTGAAGCAAAAATTCACGAACAAAGTGAGTGGATTTGAAGCTTCAACGCTGTATGAATGGTAAAACGCAGTATGAACAGCGGTGGAGTATGTCAGTAAACACAACAAATTTCGTCAGTGTCGGATTCAATATCTGACCCTGCGTTAAAATGTTTTTTTGACGTTCATATCTCACTCCATCGCTGTTCAAACGTTGTCGGCATAAAATGCTTATCGCTTTCGCTCTGCGCATTTTACGCCGAGGATAGCTTGTTTGAGAAAAACAGAATTGGCGCAATTCACATTTTTAGGATTCACGAAAATGATTTCTCATATTTCGTTCTCCCTTATTTTTGTGAATTGCGCCTTTAGGTTTGTTATTGATTACGGTATTGCGTCAAAAGCGTTATTTGTTAGTTTAGGGAGTTTCGCTCTCTGCGGAGAGCGACGAGGGCGCTGCCCCTCGACCCTGCAAGCTGTGCTCAGCTTGACCAGCTGCTTGGCTTCGCATCACTCGGATAAAGTTGAGCGATGCAAATAATTCCGCATTCCGCATTTAATTTACTCGTGTTCTTTTCCCTTGCAGAAACAATCTATGTATCTGTCGATGCAGCGTTCGATGATCTTTACCGCATCGTCCTTGCCCTTGACTTCATCAATGACTGTTTCCTTGCCCTCGAGGGACTTGTAGACTGTGAAGAAGTGCGACATTTCATCGAAAACGTGCTTCGGAAGTTCGGAAACGTCCTTGTAGGAATTGTAGGTCGGGTCGTTGAACGGTATTGCGATGATCTTGTCGTCAAGCGCACCGTTGTCGAGCATCGAAATTACGCCGATAGGGTAGCATTTTACGAGTGCGAGCGGTTCGATAGACTCGGAGCAGAGGACGAGAACATCGAGCGGGTCGCCGTCATCGGCATAAGTACGGGGGATAAAACCGTAGTTTGCAGGGTAGTGTGTTGAGGTATAGAGAACTCGGTCGAGCATCAGGAAGCCCGTTTTCTTATCGAGTTCGTACTTCATCTTGCTGCCCTTTTCGATCTCGATTACTGCGAAAAAGTCGTTCTTTGTGATCCTGTTCGGGGAAATATCATGCCAGATATTCATTTATTTATCATTCCTTTCGGTTTTTTCGGTTTCCTTTGCGATATAGATAGGACGTTTCTTTATCTCGGTGTAAAGCTTCTGCTCATAGAGTGCGTTTATTCCGCCGCAGAGGAGCTGTAAGCCTCCGACGAACGTTACAAGGAACGTTATGAACGGTATCTGCCATTCGCCGTCGCCGCAGGCGGAAACTATTGTTACTATAAGCATAACGAGCGAAGCTATGAGGACAATTATCCCCATCAAGACGGAGAAAGCGAGCGGTGCGGTCGAGAACGCCATAATTCCTTCGAGGGAATATTTGAAAAGCTTCCAGAAGTTCCAGGTGGTCGTTCCTGCGGCACGTTTTGTGTTTTCAACGGGGATATACTTAGTATCAAAGCCTACCCACGAAAAAATTCCCTTTGAGAAACGGTTGCGTTCGCTCATTGAAAGGATAGCGTCCACCATCTGCCTTGTCATAAAGCGGAAATCCTGTGCGCCGTCAACTATCTGCGTCTGTGAGATGCTGTTTATGACCTTGTAAAAGCTGCGTGAGAAGAATGAGAGCAGCTTCGGCTCGCCCTTTCGGGAAATTCGCCTTGTTGCGGCGCAGTCAAATTCGCCCGAGGATACTATATTATACATTTCGGGGATAAGCTTCGGGGGGTGCTGGAGGTCTGCATCGAGCGTGACAACATAGTCGCCCTTTGAATTTTCCAGTCCTGCATAGAGCGCAGGCTCTTTTCCGAAATTCCGTGAGAACGAAACATAGCGGACACGCCCGTCTTTCTTGGCAAGGCTGCGGAGAATGGTGAGCGTTTTATCCTTTGAGCCGTCATTGATAAAGAGAAACTCGAACGAAAGCTGTGGGTGAGCGTTCATCATTTCACCGCTGACACGCACTATCTCGTCATAAAACAGCGGAAGAACTTCCTCCTCGTTATAGCAGGGGACAACTACCGAGATCAATTTTTTATCCATCTTAAAATTATTCCTTTTATTCGACCGTTACGGATTTTGCGAGGTTTTTCGGCTTATCTACGTTGTTTCCTCTCTGAACGGCTGTATAATAAGCGATGAGCTGGAGCGGAACTACCGTTATCATCGGCATAAGGATATCACTTTCGGTAACGGGAATTTTCACGATATAGTCAACGCTCTCCGCTTCGGGATCCATATCCTCACGGCAGACCATAACGACCTTTGCGCCTCTCGTCTTGACTTCCTTGACGTTTGAAGCGGTCTTTTCAAAGAGGTCACGCTGTGTTGCAACGGCGATAACGGGCATTCCGTCGTCGATGAGTGATATCGTGCCGTGTTTAAGCTCACCTGCGGCGTAGGACTCGCTGTGGATATAGGAAATTTCCTTGAGTTTGAGCGAACCCTCCATACTCAAGGCATAGTCAAGACCTCTGCCGATATAAAGCAGGCTGTCTGCGTTCATAATTTTTGAAGCGACGAACTGGTAAGCCGACTTGTTGTCAATGCTCTTCTGTATTTTATCGGGAATTTGTTCAAGTTCGTGAGTGAGCGCACGGCATTTTTCTTCACTTATGCCGCCGACAGCATAGGCGATCCCGAAAGCGAGCAGATACATAAATGCGATCTGAACGGCGTAAGCCTTTGTCGAGCAGACGGAAATTTCAGGACCTGCGTTGGTGTACATTACCATTTTAGCTTCTCTTGCAATAGTCGAGCCGACAACATTGACGAGCGCAAGCGTATCTGCACCGAGCGAGTTGGAAAGCTTCAAGGCGGCGAGAGTATCGGCTGTCTCGCCCGACTGCGAGATTATGATAACAAGGTCTTTATCGGTGACGAGCGGTTCACGATAGCGGAATTCCGATGCGATATCAACGGTAACGGGAACTCTTGCGAGCTTTTCGATGATGTACTTTCCGACGATGCCTGCGTGCATAGCCGAGCCGCAGCCGACGATGAAAATGTTTTTATAGCTGCGAATTTTTTCGTAGGAAAGACCACATTCTTCCTCAAATCTCGGGAGTCCGTCAAAAATACGGGGAGAGACAGTATTTCTTACAGCGGAGGGCTGTTCGTGTATCTCTTTGAGCATAAAATGCTCATAGCCGCCCTTTTCTGCGGCTTCGATATCCCATGTTGCGGTCTGGAGTTCTTTTTCAATAGGATTTCTGTGAAGATCATAGAATTTTATTGTGTCGGCGGTGATCTCTGCGATCTCGTTCGGTTCGAGCAGGTAATAATTGCGTGTATGCCGAAGAATAGCGGTCACGTCCGAGGCAATGAAGTTTTCGCCCTCGCCCTTGCCGACTATAAGGGGGCTTTCCTTTCTTACGGCGTAAATTTTATTTTTATGCTCACGGAAAATAATGCCGAGCGCATACGCACCTCTGATATCCGCAAGCGCTTTGGTGATAGCGTCTATCGGGTCGCCCTCATAATAGTAGTCGAGGAGCTTTGCAACGGTTTCGGTGTCCGTTTCGCTTTCAAAGCCGTAGCCTTTGGAGATGAGGAAAGCTTTCAGCTCACGGTAATTTTCGATTATGCCGTTATGAACAATGGAAACTCTGCCGTTTCCGATAGGGTGAGAGTTGATATCGGACGGTTCGCCGTGAGTTGCCCAACGGGTATGACCGATGCCGCACGTTCCGACGGGTTTTCCCTCGGCTTCAAGCTTTGCCATTAATCCAGTGCCTTTTCCCTCGCCCTCTTCGGGGCAAATTTTGCCCTTGGCTTTAACGGTCTTTATTCTGTCGCCCTCAAAAACGGCGATGCCTGCCGAATCGTAGCCTCTGTATTCAAGTCTGCGAAGCGCTTCGACAAGGATATCGGCACATTCTTCCTTTCCGACATATCCGACAATTCCACACATTGGCAGCAGCCTCCTTTTTCGATAAATTGAAGTTATGACCGTGCTATTTTATATACAAAATGTAATAATTTTGGTTAAAATACAATTTGTAAATCATATTTGCTGAAAATCAATGCCTTTTACACGGTATTATCTCTTTAAACAGTTTATTCCTGTATGAATGAGATTATCCATACAGGAATTTACAAACTGTATTATACTTAATGTAAATTACTTTGTTCCGAAGATTCTGTCGCCTGCGTCGCCGAGACCCGGAACGATATACTTGTGTTCGTTGAGTCCGTCGTCGATGCTTCCGCAGTAGATCTCAACATCGGAGTGAGCCTTGTTTACGGCTTCGATGCCCTCGGGGCTTGCGATGATGCACATAAGCTTTATCTTCTTGACGCCTGCATTTTTGAGGATATCGATAGTTTTAACGGCTGTAACGCCTGTTGCGAGCATGATATCTGTGATGATAACTTCTCTTTCGGCAACGTCAACGGGGAGCTTGCAGTAATATTCAACTGCGTTCTTTGTTTCGGGGTCACGGAAGATTCCGATGTGACCAACCTTTGCGGCAGGAAGAAGCTCGATGATACCGTCAGCCATTGCAAGACCTGCACGGAGTACGGGAACGAAAGCTATCTTTTTGCCCGAAATTACCTTTGACTTTGCAACGGCAACGGGTGTCTGTATCTCAACGGTTTTAAGCGGAAGATCACGGGTAGCTTCGTAGCACATGAGCATTGCTGTTTCGGAAGCAAGCTCTCTGAATTCCTTTGTGCCTGTGTTGATATCTCTCATCATTGTGATCTTGTGCTGAACGAGGGGGTGGTCGATAAGTTTAACATTCTGCATTTATAAATACCTCCAAAAATAATTATTCTTCAATAAGGTCAACTCTGCGCTGGTGTCTGCCGCCCTCAAAATCGGTGGAGAGGAAAACATCTACCATTTCTTCCGCAACGCCTGCGCCCGTAACGCGTCCGCCCATACAGAGGACATTCGCATCATTGTGAAGACGGGTGTATTTTGCGGTGTAAGCGTCCGTGCAGAGTGCTGCACGGATACCCTTTACCTTGTTTGCGGCGATAGAGATGCCGATGCCCGTTCCGCAGATAAGGATAGCCTGCTTTACTGTACCGTCGGTGATCTTTGCGCAGACCTCACGGGCAACGAGCGGATAATCACAGCTCGTTCCGTCCATACAGCCAAGCTCTATGTAAGGAACACCGAGGTCGTCAAGGTGCTTTATGATCTCTTTTTTTAGTGCATAGCCTGCGTGATCGCTGCCGATAGCGATCTTTTCTTTTCTGATATCCATAATGATAACTGCCGCCCGAAAAGAACGGCTCTCCCTCCGAGAAAATTATTATTTATAGTATATCACAATTCTATTATTAAATCAAGTCTTTCCGAAAATATATTCAGCCTGCTTTATTTTGTGAACAATATGTTAAAATGAAAATTGTGCCATATTTTAGCTTGACAAAACGAATGTGAATTGCTATAATTGTATTTATTGCGAATACAGTTGTTTTTTGCACAAGGACGAATATTCGCTTTAAAGAGATGATGATTCAGCCGTTCACGGTCAGGAAGTGAAAAAGTCAATGAACGAAAATTCATTTATAGTAGTAAGCACAGAAGTCCTGCCCGAGGTCTTCCCGAAAGTCCTCGAGGTGAAAAAGCTGCTTGCCTGCGGCGAGGAGAAGAGTTCAGCTTCGGCGTGTAAGAGAGTAGGCATTTCACGAAGCGCTTACTATAAATACCGTGAGTGCGTTTTCACATACGAAGAAAAGCTCACGCAGAAGATAGTGACTTTTTATGCTGTTCTGAGAGATGAACCCGGAGTGCTTTCGTCATTTTTGTCGGAGATACATCTCTTCGGCGCGAATATCCTCACGCTCAATCAGAATATCCCGATAGACGGTGCGGCTGCGGTGACGATAACCGCAAAGCTCCACGGCAGCGGCAGCGAGGCATATTCGCTCGCAGATAAGCTGAAAACGCTCGGCGGAGTTGTCGAAGTTCGTGTACTTTCGGGAGAATAAGATTAATTTTATACAGTCAGTAATTAAGGGAATATAGATCAAGGAGTAGAGTTTATGGCAAAGATAGCAGTTTTAGGTTTCGGAGTAGTTGGTTCAGGCACAGTCGAGCTTTTCTACAAAAACAAGAACAAGATCGTTGAAAAAGCAGGAACAGATCTCGATATCAAGTATATCCTCGATATCAGGGATTTCCCCGGAAGCCCCTTTGAGGGAAAGTTCACAAAGGACATCAACGATATCCTTAACGATGACGAGGTAACTCTCGTTGCCGAGGTTATGGGCGGCGTGAACCCTGCATTCGATTTCGTAAAGAGCTGTCTTGAAAGAGGCAAGAGCGTTGTTTCCTCCAACAAGGAACTCGTTGCAAAGAAGGGTGCAGAGCTTCTCAGAACAGCAAAGGAGCATAACTGCAACTTCCTGTTTGAAGCTTCCACGGGCGGCGCAATCCCGATAATCCGTCCTCTTCACCAGTGCCTTGCGGCAAACGACATCACAGCCGTTGCAGGTATCCTTAACGGAACAACAAACTTTATCCTCACAAAGATGATAAATGAGAATATGCCTTTTGCGGAGGCTCTTTCCACAGCTCAGAAGCTTGGCTATGCCGAGAAAGACCCGACAGCGGATGTTGAGGGTCACGATGCCTGCCGCAAGATCTGTATTCTTTCATCGCTCGTTTTCGGCAAGCACGTTTACCCCGAATGGGTACACTGCGAGGGTATTTCAAGCATCACCGCAGAGGACGCTCAGTATGCCGAAAGCTGGGGCGGCGCAGTAAAGCTCATCGGCTCGGTTAAGAGAACAGCAGACGGCAAAATTCTTCCTATCGTTCGTCCTGCATTCGTATGCGGAGCAAATCAGCTCTCCAGCGTTAACGATGTTTTCAACGGAATTATGGTCTACGGCGACGCTATCGATCAGGTAATGTTCTACGGCAGAGGCGCAGGTAAGTTCCCGACTGCGAGCGCTATCGTTGCCGACCTTATTGATGCTGCAAAGATGAAAGGCACTTCGATTTCTCAGGTCTGGGAGGACAGCAAGGACAACAGCTTCATCGCTGACTACAAGGAGGACGTTCTTCCGTTCTATGTTCGTGTTCAGGGCGTTTCCAAGGATAAGGCAAAGGAAGTATTCGGCGAAGTTGAGTTCCTCACAAGGGAAAACTGCCCTGCCGATGAGATCGCATTCATCACTCCCGAGATCAAGGAAAAGGACTTCGACGAAAAGCTCACACAGCTTGGCGGAAAGGTTCTCGGAAAGATCAGAGTTCTCAATCTTGAAAGCTAAAAAAATATGTACAGACTTTTAAAGGTATTGTATGTAATGCAAATTGGCGATATGATATAAGAAATGTATAGCAAAGGGGACGCTCTCTCTTGCAGAGCGTCCCCTCTTAAAAAACAGTCCACCGGACTGTTTTTTAATTCACCCCTTGTAGAGCGCCTTCGTGTAGGGGAGTTTCGCCGTCTGCGGACGGCGACCAAGGGCTTTGCCCTCTGGACACCCACCACCCTTTGATAAAGCGAAATTCTTGCAGAATTAACGTAAAATTTAGTTGAAAAGGAATTGATGAAAATGATAAAGCTCCAAGTACCTGCGACGAGTGCGAACCTCGGTGCAGGCTTCGATGCGCTCGGGTTGGCGCTGACATACTATAATTATGTAAATATGGAAGAAGCAGACGGCATCTTCATAAAAAGCCTTGACGGAACTCCCGTGCCCGAGGGCGAAAACAATCTTATCTACGAGTCTGCAAAAACGCTTTTCGAGATATGCGGCAGACCGTTCAAGGGTCTGACTATTGAGCAGGTCAACAATATCCCTATGGCGAGAGGTCTGGGAAGCTCGTCCGCCTGCATAATCGCAGGACTTTTCGGTGCGAACAAGCTTATGGGCGAACCGCTCGGGCTGGACGATCTTGTCAATCTCTCGGCGCAGATCGAGGGACACCCCGACAACACTGCTCCTGCGCTTCTCGGCGGCATCGTCACAGCCGTTTTTGACGGCAGGGAAGTTCATTGGGTAAAGCAGGAGGTTTTCACAACGCTGAAATTCGTTGTCGTTATCCCCGATTTTGAGCTTAAGACCGAAAAGGCCCGTGCCTGTCTTCCTACCGAGGTCAGCTACAAGGACGCTGTTTTCAATCTCTCCCGTGCAGCACTGTTCTCCGCTTCGCTTCTCACGGGCAAATATCAGAACCTCCGCACGGCTGTGAACGACAAGCTTCATCAGCCTTACCGAATGGAGCTTATCCCACACGGACACGATGTTTTTGAGACCGCATACAGTCTCGGTGCGTATGCTGCATATTTAAGCGGCGCAGGTCCGTCACTTATGGCTATTGTCGATGCGGATAATGAATTTTTCTGCGGAAAGATGAAATTTGCTCTCGAAAAATTAGGACTGAAAAATTGGAAAGTTCACGAATTACATATTGACAACGCAGGTACAAAGCTGTTATAATATAACTAATGAGTTTGGATCGATACGCTGAATACTGTGCAAATGTAACAAAAAATCACTGCATTTTTGTAATGCGCAGTATTTGTGCTTTCGGATCGGAGCTTAATTCTCTTTTTTGGAGGAAACGGGAGAGTTTTTTATGGAAATAGATTATTTTTCCGAAACAAGAAAATATGAAGACCAGCTCGACCTGTACAAAAAATTAAACTGGTATAACCTCCCGGGCTATACGGACGAAGAGATCGAAAAAGCTACAAAAAACAGCTTCTATTCCGTCTATGCTTATGACGGATACACGCTCGTCGGACTTGGCAGAGTCGCATCGGACGGACTTACCGCCGCAGTTATGAGCGGTATCTGCGTTCGCCCCGATTACCGCCGCCATGGGATAGGCGAGGAGATCGTCAAGCGTCTTGTTTACCACTGCCAGTCGGGAAATTATCAGATGAATGTGCAGATATTCTGCGAGGACAGCCTTCGTCATTGGTATAAAAAGCAGGGATTCGAGGATTACAACCACGGAATGAGAAAATGTATGGTCTTTCCCGAAGACCCATGCAAGCTGCGCAAGGGCTTCCGTGAAATTTACGGTATTGAGCAGATAACCGATATTTGCAGCGACTTTTACTGGTATAATTTTGACGCTTTCGGCGAGTTCAAATATTCCGAAACGCTCGGAACGGACGGTCAGCTCGTACCGAGTCTGTTTATGACATTTTATTCCGAAGACCCCGTCAAATTCAAGGCGGAGATCGATTTTCTCAACGTCAGCGAGTTCCAGATCGGCTGCAAGGGCGTAACTACGCCGCTCAACGCTTTCGATATCGTGAACACGCAGTCACTCGGGTACTCGCGCGATAAGCGCTACAGGATACGTTCGCTGGAAGATGACAATATCAGCTTTTTCTGCGAAAGCTTTCATATTGTAAACGTCATTACTTGATTTTGGAGCAAATTTTTCAGATGATTACAGTTACAACTTCTTCGGCTGAGGAAACTATTGCCTTTGCCGAAAAGATCGGAGCAATGCTCAAAGGCGGCGACATCATCGCATACAAGGGCGGTCTTGGCGCAGGAAAGACCACATTCACTCGCGGACTTGCGATCGGAATGGGGCTTCCCGATGAGGTTTCTTCGCCGACTTTTGCACTTGTCAATGAATACAGAGGAAAGGCGCTTACGCTTTATCATTTCGATATGTATCGGATAATGAACGAAGAGGCGCTGGAAACGACAGGATTTTATGACTATCTTTCGGACGACTGCGTAATTGCGGTGGAATGGTCGGAGAACATTGCCGACTGTCTGCCGAAGAACATTATCACTGTTGCGATAGAAAATATCGGCGAAGATATGCGCCGAATAGAAGTCAAAGGGGATGAGCGTTTTGATCATTTTGGGAATTGATACATCGGGAAAGACCGCATCTGTAGCTGTCTGCAGCGAAAATGCCGTTCTTGCACAAACTTCTGTCTTAACACGCCTTACCCACTCGCAGGTCATAATGCCGATCTGCACCGAGGTACTGCGCAACGCAGGCATCGGACTTAACGATGTAGACGCAATGGCTGTTTCCAACGGTCCGGGTTCATATACGGGTCTTAGGATAGGCGTTTCCGCTGTCAAGGCAATGAGCTTTGCGCTGAACAAGAAGTGCATCGGAATTTCGACTCTTGAATCGCTTGCATACAATATGCGAGGCTTCAAGGGCGTAGTCTGCACAGTGATGAAAGCACGTGCAGACCTTATGTACACGGCATTTTTCACTTCGTATAAGGACGTTATAACGAGAATTTTTGACGATACTATCCTGCCCGAGGCGGATATCATTTCGAGAATAAAGGGTTATCACGGCGAGATCGTGCTTGTCGGCGATGCGGCAGAGGAGCTTTACCAAAACAACAGCTTTGCCGAAACCGAGAATGTAACGCTCGCACCTCCGCACCTGCGCTTACAGCTTGCATCGAGCCTTTGCTATGCTTCCTACGAAAAGCAGTTCGGCACGGCAGACGGCTTAAATGCGGAATATCTCCAGCAGACCAAAGCGGAGAAAGACCTTGAACAGAAACACGCTTAAATCTAATGCGTAATGCTTAATGCGTAATGCGTAATTATTCAATCCGTAAAATTTTCAACTAAAAAACGGTACAGTCCCAATTTCGTAAAACGTTTTGTGATTGTACCGTTTTATTATTTCTAACAAATTTGCGAAGCTTAATTATGCATTACGCATTACGCATTACGCATTATCCATACGTCTATTTCCGACTGTTCGGGAACTTCAAATATTGTGTTGACCTTGTTCAAAAGTCCTTCATCAACATAAAAGTCTGAGCCGCCGTTTCCCGATTTGACTTTTGCATTGCGCTCGGCAATGTTTCGCTGCCAGATTTCATCGTCAATGTCGATATAGTGCCACTCAAAAGGGATATTCCTTTCCGCAAAATAAGCGGAAATGTCGGCTCTGTCCTTTTTTGTCCAGAATCCCCAGTCGAGGATAACGTTTGCGCCTGCCAAAGCTATTTCGGCAGCTTCCTTTTTAAGGTAATTATTCACACGGGCGGCGAAAACATTGTAGAACTCGCCCTGCTCGTTATTGATAAGGTCAAAAGTTGCTTCGTCTGTTGAGAGTATAACAGCGTTGTATTTTTCTTTGAGCTGCTTTGCATAATATGTTTTTCCGCTGCATATCTTGCCGCAGATAAGATATATTTTTGACATGGTTCACCTCTGTTAAAAACAGGGCGGATACAAGATCTGCCCTGTTTTACAATAATTTTACGAAGCTTAACTAATTACGCATTAAGCATTACGAATTACGCATTGATTCTTCTCGCTTCTGTGTAGAAACGCTTATCCTGCGCATGACCCATGGAGAAAGTTTTTCTCGGGAGTGCGCCGTCCTTGATAACGGTCGGGAAAAGCTCTTCCTTGCCCATATCGGGGAGGAGGAAACCTACAGCGTCATCAGCCTTTGCAAGCTTGCGGATAACGTCCTCGCCGTGGATATAATCGATCTTGCCGCCGTTTTTCTTTACATAAGCATCGAGGAACTGCTGGAGGCTGCCGACGGTGAGGTTTGAGGTCGGTTTGCCGACATAAAGAGTTTCGGTTGTGCTGCCGTTTACGACAACAAATGACTGACCGCTGCCATTTTCGGAGGTTTCAAGTGCTGCTTTGAGTGCGGCGAGAAGCTTTTCAACGTCAACACCGGTAACGATACGGTGGATAGCCTCAAATCGGAGCGCATCGCTGTGGAGATTTACGATCTCGGCGAGAGCGTAACGTGCGGGGTGGTTCGACATATCCTTGTCTGGGTTTTCACGCTTTAACTGCTCGTAATATTCCTTTGCGGTAGCAAGGGAGTGGTTTCCGTCACCCATTGCGTAGAGCATAACGGGTTCGTTCTTCAAGCCGTACTTTGCGTTGAATTCGTCAGCGTTTCCGAGAGCGTCAAGTGCAGCCGTAACTTCGGCAATATCACCTTCGCCGAGGAGATAGCCTGCGATGTGACCGCCGCCCTGCATAAGCTCGAAGTCATATACTTTCTTGAGTGTGTCTTTCTTTGCGGAAAGCTTCTCGATAACGGTGCGCTTTGCATCGTCAATGAGGATCATAATGTGCGGAAGCTCAAGCGGAGCGCCATTTCTGACCTTTATTCTCGGCGGGATACGCTCAACAACGGTAGCCTCGGTCGCACGGACGGAGGATTTGCTGCCCTTGCGGTAGTCGTATTCTTCAAGGTCGATAGCGCCGACAATGCCTGCTCTTACGCCGTCAGCGGTGGTGCGCTCAACATAGATCATAGCGTTTTTGTACTCGTCAAAAATGTTGTCGGCGAGGTACTTGTCCATATTTTTATGTATGTCAGCGATGCGAGCATCAACGTTGTCGCTTTCGAGATATACTTCGGGGAGGATAAGGCGGAGGGTAGAGGGAGCGTTACCGACTATCTGCTCGGTCTTTTCCCAGTATTCGGGTTCGGAGGTGTACTGATCGCAGGCAACCACCGACCATTTTTCCATTTCAATATTATGCGGAAGAAGAATATCCGCAGCCTTAAAAGCATTGCTCATAATATTATCTCCTTAAAAAGAAATTGTTATATATTATTATACACTAAAATCTGCCGATTTTCAATAGGCGGGAAACTATTTTGTTGCAGAAATGCGAAGCCAAGCAGCTGGTCGAGCTGAGCACAGCTCGCGGGGTCGAGGGGCAGCGCCCTCGTCGCTTCCGCAGAAGCGAAATCCCCTAAACTGATAGTCAAGGCATTGCTGCAATAGAACAATATCTAACAGCTAAAAAAGGCGCAATTCACACCAAAAAGGATAAACGAATATGAGAAATCAGTTCCGTAAACTTAAAAAAATGTGAATTGCGCCTATTCTGTTTTCCTAAAATAAACTATCCTCTGTAAGCAAATATGCGAACGAAGTGAGTATATTTGCTTACAGACGAAGTATGAACAGCTATGGGATATGAACGTGAAAACAATGGAATCCGACTCAATATTTTTATATGGGTTCATATTCATACGCCGCCGCTGTTCAAACGATGTCGGCATAAAATGCTTATCGCTTTCGCTCTGCGCATTTCACGCCGAGGATAGTTTTGGTGGGAAAACAAAATTGGCGCAATTCACATTTTTTAGGTTTACGGAACTGATTCCTCACATTCTGTTTTACCTCTTTTGTGTGAATTGCGCATTTTTAGCTGTTAGGGATTTACGCTTATTGCAACTAACGTTATGCTGTTAGTTTAGGAGTGTTTCGCTCTTCTGCTAAAGGTCAAACTGACCTGCGACCAAGGGCTTTGCCCTCTGGACACCCACCACCCTTTAAACAAAGCGAAATTCTTGCAGAATTAATGTAAACTTTATTTCTTCAAAAGCTTTTTAAGTCTTTCCATTGCCTCAACAGTGTTTTCTTTTGTACCGAAAGCGGTCAGTCTGAACCAGCCCTTGCCGTTCGGACCGAAGCCCTCGCCCGGAGTTCCGACAACCTGAATTTCGTGAAGAAGATAGTCAAAAAACTCCCAGCTGCCCATTCCGTTCGGACACTTCAGCCAGATGTATGGCGAGTTCTTGCCGCCCGTGTACTTGATGCCAAGCTCTTCGCAGGTCTCGCTCATGATGCGTGCATTTTCCATATAATAGTCGATGTCGGCGTGTGTCTGCTTCTGTCCCTCCTCGGTGAAAACAGCCTCGGCTGTCCTCTGGACGGGATAGGAAACGCCGTTGAACTTGCTGCCCTGCCGTCTTGACCATATCTTCGCAACGTTCACCTTTTCGCCCGATTCGGTAACAGCTTCAAGCTCCTTGGGAATTACCGTGTAACCGCATCTCGTTCCCGTGAAGCCTGCTGTCTTGGAAAGTGAGCATATTTCAATTGCGCATTTTCTTGCACCATCGACCGTAAAAATACTTCTCACAAGGCTCTTGTCACGGATAAATGCTTCGTAAGCACTGTCGAAAATGATTATCGCATTCTTTCTGACAGCATAATCGACCCAGACTTTTAGCTGCTCCTTTGTGTAGACCGAACCCGTAGGATTGTTCGGCGAGCAAAGGTAAATGATGTCGCAGTCAACACTCTCATCGGGCATTGCCGCAAAGCCGTTCTCCTCGTTGGACGAAGCGTAAATTATCTCTTTTCCGCTCATTGTGTTTGAGTCAACGTAAACAGGATAAGCAGGGTCGGTAATAACGATCCTGTTCCTGCTGCTGAAAATATCGACAATGTTTCCGCAGTCGCTCTTTGCACCGTCGCTTATAAGAATTTCCTCGGGCGAAACGTCAGCGCCGATCGCATTTTTATAGTATCCCGAGATCGCTTCACGAAGAAAATCATAACCCTTGCCGCTGTCCTCATAACCACGGAATGTTTCGGGTCTGCCCATTTCGTCAGCAGCTTTTTTCATTGCCTCAACAACAACCGGCGCAAGCGGTCTTGTTACATCGCCGATACCCATTCTGATAAGCTTCTTATCCGGATTTGCCTCACGGTAAGCATTGAGCTTCTTGGCAATATCGATAAAAAGATAATTTTCTTTGAGCTTTAAAAAATTTTCGTTTATATAAGCCATTTCCAGCACTTTCCTTTCAAATCAAAGCTTGATCTCGCCGTCAAAAACCGTTTCGGCAGGGCCGCTCATTATAATGTGGTTATTGTCACTGCGATATGTTATCGTAAGATCGCCGCCCCTGAGCTTCAGCGTTATCGGCTCGTCCTTTTTGCAGAAGCCGTTCAGCACAGCCGCTGTCGCAGTCGCACAGGCTCCCGTTCCGCAAGCCCATGTTTCGCCCGAACCACGCTCCCAGACTCGCATTTTAATGGTGTGTCCGTCAATTATCTCGCAGAATTCCGTGTTCACACGCTCGGGGAATATAGGGTCGTTCTCATAATCAGGACCTATCTTTTCAAGATCAAGTCCGTCAATTCTGCTCGTAAAAACGACCGCATGAGGATTTCCCATAGATACCGCCGTAATGTTCACGCTTTTTCCGTTGACATCTATCGGCTTGTTGATGAAGCTGTCACCCTTTGCTAACATCGGGATATCCTTGGGAACAAGAATAGGCTCGCCCATATCAACATCGACCGTCTTTACAACACCGTCCACAGGGTGAAGCGTCAGATACTTGATGCCGCTCTTCGTTTCAAGCGTTATCTCCGTCTTGTCCGTCAGCTTGTTGTCATAAACATACTTGCCGATGCAGCGTGTAGCATTGCCGCACATCATTCCCTCCGAACCGTCGGCGTTGAACATTCTCATTCGGAAATCGGCCTTTTCGGACGGCATTATAAGCACCAATCCGTCACCGCCGATGCCGAAATGACGGTCGCTGACCTTGATCGAGACCTTTTCGGGTTCATCGACCTTTTCCTCAAAGCAGTTGACATAAATATAGTCATTGCCGATTCCCTGCATTTTGGTAAAGCGCATAAAAACACTTCCTTACAATATTATGATCAATTCGTCAAAGTACACCATATCTGCGAAATATATCCATTTGTTACCCAAACAAAAGCCGCAGTATCATCACATCTCATACGTCTTTAAAATGTCAAGCGCAACCTCAACCTCGGGAACACGCTGATCCATAGCTCGCTTCTGTATCTGCCTGTGAGCGTCCTCCTCCGTAATTCTGAGGTACTGGATAAGTACGCATTTTGCACGGTTTATCTGCTTTAAATTGTAAAGCTTCTTTTCAAGCTCCCTGCGCTCCTTTTCATTTTCAAGCAGCTTTTTTCTCGCAGAAACCGTGAAATTTACAGCCTGAACAAGAATCGACTTCGTGAAAGGTTTTGAGAGTATGTAACAGCCCTTGTCGCCTATCTTCCGGTAGATCTCGTCATAATTTTTCTGTGCAGCCGTTACGATGAGCGCACTTGCAGTATTCTCCGTTATAAATGACGCAAGCTCCAGACCGTATTCGTCCGCAAGCGGAGTGTTGAGTATTATCAGATCAAATTCGCAGTCTGTGACAATGTTTCTTGCATTGCTTCCGTCCGAAACGGATATCGAACCGAAGCCGCAGGACTTCACCGTCAGAGCAAGATTATCACGCATTTCTTCATTCAAAGATATAACAAGAGCCTTTGAACCCGACATTTTCGCACTCCTCTCAAAATGATCGCCTGTTTTGGCTGACAAGGTTATAATAACATACTAATTTGATTTTGTCAATAGTTTTTGCAAGATTTTATTTTAAATCCTGCAAAATTAAACTTTCAATAATATTTTTATATGTTTTTTTGCAATATAAAGTTAGTTTAACTTCATTTTGCAGTCTTTCTGTTGTTGTATAAGAACATCGATACCGCCGCCAGTATGATTATGCCGTATCCGACAAAGCTCCATTTGTCGGGAACCTGCCCGAAAAGAAAAAAACCCAACAGCGTTGAGAAAAGTATCTGCGTGTAGTCGAAAACAGAAACCTCCCTCGCAGGAGCGTGTGTGTAAGCCGCCGTTATCGAAAACTGACCGCCTGCCGCAGAAAATCCCGTCAGAAGCAGCATAATCGTCTGATATAAACTCATCGGAACAAAATGCAGTATCACATACGGCAGTACCGTAACGCAGGAAAATACCGAGAAAACGAAAACTATCACAGGACCTTTCTCTCCGCCCCTGCCGAGCTTGCTCACGAATGCATAAGCCGCACCTGCACCAAGTCCCCCGAGGAAACCTATCAGCGACGGGAAAAGTGAAGCGTTCGCAAACGTAGGCTTTATTATGAATAAGCTTCCCACAAACGCCGTCAGTACCGCACAAAGCTGAAATACCGTCGGCTTGTCTTTGAGTATTATCGCTGAAAATACCACCGCAAAGAACGGCGACATCTTGTTGAGCATCGAAGCGTCCGCAAGCATAAGATGATCTATCGCATAGAAATTGCATATCATTCCGAGCGTTCCGCAGAATGCCCTCAAAAACATATATATGCGGTTTTCCTTTTTGCAGGTCAGCTTTATATGATTTTTCTTTAAAATAAAAAATGCAGCTATCGCAGCCACAAAATTGCGGAAAAATACCTTCTGCATGAACGGCAGATCACCTGCAAGCTGTATCGATGCATTCATCACCGCAAAGCAGAACGCCGAACATATAATATATAGTATTGCCTTATTTTTACTTTTCATTTTCTCTTTCACCCAAAGTATAAGACCGCATAAGCCGCCCATAGCTTATGCGGTCTTTATTTTCAGACTGTCATACAGCCGCCGTCCGCGAACATAAACTTAATTTCTCCCAAAACGAGCGAAACGAAGCGCAGCGCGGCGCGAACCTGCCGCGGGGCTTCCCCATAAGTTCCGATCAGTTAAGCTATCCAATAACTATCTTCGCGAACATAAACCTAATTTCTCCCAAAACGAGCGAAACGAAGTGAAGCGTGGCGCGAACTTGCCGCGGGGCTTCCCCGTCGTCAGTGCTTTCTTAAAGCCGCTTTTAAAACCTTTCGTATCTGACGAATATCGATAGGCTTTGATAAATGACCGTTCATTCCGCACTGCGCCGATTTCTTGATGTCCTCGTCAAAGGCGTTCGCCGTCAAAGCGATTATCGGGATCGCCTTTGCATCGGTTCGGTCAAGGCTTCGTATCTTCCTTGTCGCTTCAAGTCCGTCCATAACCGGCATACGGATATCCATAAGTATCGCATCGTAGTGATTTTCCGCAGAATCGGTGAATTTCCGTACAGCGATCTCACCGTTTTCCGCAGTTTCAATGACGAGTCCCTCATGTTCAAGCAGCTTTACCGCTATCATTCGGTTGATCTCATCATCTTCCGCAAGAAGAAGCCTGCGTCCCTCTATGGAAACATCTTCATTTTCCGCAGCTTCGCTATCGACCTTTGACTTGTCAGCTATCGGCAGTGCAAGATCAAAGTAGAACTCCGAACCCTTTCCGAGTTCACTCTCAACATTGAGCTTTCCGCCCATCATCGATACATAAGCATTGCTTATCGCAAGTCCAAGACCCGTTCCGCCGTACTTTGCCGTTATCCTGCCATCAAGCTGTTCGAACGAATCAAATATCTTTTCAATGTTTTCATGGCTGATGCCGATACCCATATCCTTAACGGAGAAATGCAGACAAACATTGCCGTTGTTCACGCCCGTTTCATTCACTGTAAGCGTTATTCCGCCATCGTGTGTGAATTTCAGCGCATTTCCGAGTATGTTTATAAGCACCTGACGAAGCTTCAGGCTGTCGCCGAACACGTACCGATGCTCAACAGTTCCCTCGACCGCAAGATACAAGCCTTTCTGCTCGGTCTGGACACGGATTATCGTTTCAGTATCGTCAATGAGCGTCTGTAGGTCGAACGGCAGACTGTTGACGACCATCTTTCCGCTTTCGATCTTTGAAAGCTCAAGATTGCTGTTGATAAGCTCCATCAGATAATGTGAGGATCTGTCGATCTGCTCCACATAGCTGCGCACCTCATCATTAAGCTCACAATCATCGAGCAGCAGCTTTGTTACACCCATGACTGCATTCATCGGCGTTCTTATCTCGTGCGACATCTTCGAGAAGAATTCACTTCTTGCCACATTTTCCGAAGCCGTTCTCGATGAGATCACCTGCGCAGAAATTACCCTCGAAAGCTCCGACATTGCTTTTATCGTATCCTCACGGTTCTCACGCTCTGCCGCCGCAAACGTAAGAAAAGCATACGGCGCACCATTGTGGAAAACCGGCGCTATAAGAGCCTTGCCGCCATCGCGCAGCGTCAGAATGAATGTTGAAAGCTCATTCGATGATGCGTAGAAATTCTTGTCCGCAATGATATTTTCATCACCCGAAAGGAGCTTGATAAGTTCATCGAACCCCTCGCCGAGCGGAAATGCACTGTCGGTCAGCTTATCCTTGCCATACCTGCTCCATTGGCGGAAAACACGCACCGACTTTCGGTCACGGTTCATATCAAAGAACGCTATCCGTTCAAGTTCGAGCATACGTCCTATCTTGCAGAAAATTATGTCGATAGCATTTGTGAGCTTTTTCGATTTTTCAAGCATATTAATGGTATAGGATACCATATTTTCAGTCGGATTGTATTCATTTTCAAGTTCACTTATGCCTGCGCTCGATTCAAAGCTTGCCGCAGCCGCCAGTTTTGACCTTACCGAAAGATCGAACTGTGCCTCACGGTAATAGGTTATCCTCGGATAATTCGGCATTTCGGACGCAAAGCTTGCAAGACGTGCATTGTCGACCGCATCGGCAAAATCCTCGCCCTTTCCGCCTTGGAAAATACCCACTCCGCAGTATATCGACTTGTCGTTCTCCGAAAAATATACTCTGTCGATATAGGACAGCGCCGTGTCGATATCCTCATTTTCATAGGTATTTTCATTATTCGGAACGAATACAGCGATATCGGATACCGACATTCTCCAAATAACGTCTACATCGCTCTTGAATAAGCGGATTATCGCTGCGATCTCTTCCATAACGCCGTTAAAATAGTATGAACCCTCGCTTCGGATAAATTCATTGACATTTTTAAGCGAAAATATGATTATTGCGAAGCTTCCGCCTCTTTCAAAAGCTTGTTTTTTCGCAAGCATATATCCATAGTCATTATCATAAAATCCCGTTATCCTGTCACGTCCTGCAAGAGCCCTCTGACGCTGCTCTTCAAGAACCTGTTCCGTGATATTCTTTACGCAGGCAACGACCCTGACGACCTCGCCGTCCTTCTTTATCGGTTTGCCCGATACATTGTTCCATATGATGTTCTTGTCCTTTGTGTAGACTCTCGCCCTGAAAGGCTCATCGATCTCACCGTCAAGGAACGCTGTCACCGTGTTTATATCTTCCTCCGGACAGACCTCGCCCTCCATGATTTTTTTTCGGAAGTCACGGAAAACGCTTCTTCTCGAAAAGCAATTCTTTTTGTCCTTGTCAAAATGATAAATTATGAAGGTGTCTTCATTGTTGAGATATTCAAAAATGCTGCTGTTCGACGACCTGAGAATGACCGAACACATTTCGTGGTCGCCCTCATATGCAAGCAGAGCATCAGTCCTGTCCTTCGCCATTGTGCAGATACTGTCGTAAAGCTCCGAAAACTCATTGTTCCTGCTTAAATATTTCTTTTCGGGAGTTTTTCCCTTTTCAAGCTCCAGCACTGCGCCTCGGAATTTGCCGAATCCTTTTGCGGCTGTCGCAACAAATCCGACCGCAGCGGCAAGACCGAACACCGATATTATCACAACAGTAATGTTGTAATGCCGACGCATATAGTCATAAGCGCTGTAAATACTTTTTTCTCCCTTTACCGATGCAATGTACCAATTGTCCGTGTAATAACTGTTTCTGCCGTAGAGTCTGACAACGCTCATCGTGCAGTATGCCTTTCCATCGTCAAGCTCAACGTCCTCTGCATTGTATGCAATGTCCGAATATGCCGCAGGCACAAGCGTGAGCTGCGTTCCCGGGGCAATGTTTTTCACCGATTTTATGCCGCTCGATGCCTGAACGACACCGCTGATATCGTCATTGTCATAGTATTTTTTTGCGCTTAAAAGCATCAGACCGCCGTCAAAGCCGTCAGCTTCAAGCATATCGCTTATCCTTGAGCAGGAGATCGTGACCCCGACAACACCATAGACCGTATCCTGATAAATAAGCGGAACGGAATATGTAACAACACGTTCATTGCTGCCGTCGTCGAAAACAAAGCTGTCCGACCAGTAGCCGTAATAGCTGCTCCTTTTTTGAGTATCCATGCGTGCCGCCGTCACCGGCTCAACGAAAAATCTGTATTGCGATGCTTCCGATTTCCTGAACTTGAAATCATCTGTCCAGTTTATGTCGATCGGAATATTGTAATGTGCAGCGACCGACTTGTTTCCCTTTGTTATAACAGGGTCAAATATGCTTGAAAAAGAGGGTTCGATATTCTTGATGAAAAGGCCCTTGCAGTCCGCATCCGAAAGAAAATCGTTATTGCCGCAAAGCACCGTAAAAACTCCGCTCGGTGACGACTTGCTCGCGTGATCGATGAGTTCGCCCGCATATTTCTCGATAAAGAGGCTCTGTGCCGATGCGTCCGAAAGGAACGTATCAACGTTTATTTCCCTTTTTTCAAGCAGATCGGTAAGAATAACGTTTGCCTGAAGAGTTTCATCGGAAAGATCGGAATATTCTTTTAGTTTTTCTTTAAGCATATCGCTCTGCTTGACCGCAGAGTTGTAAAGATTATTTTCCGCTTCACGGTTGATCTTCCTGAACATTTCTTTTGAATTCGCCGAGATCACATATATAAGTCCTTGTATGAACATAACTGCAGCAAAGAAAACGGCGATCTTCTTTGCCGTGCTGTTTTTTTCGTTCTTTTCTCTGCTCATATTTCCGTCATCTCCCGTCCGAATGAACAGTATTACCACAAAAAGAGTACAGGTAACCAATTTGATTGTTAAAAATATTATAGCATATATTCAAAAAACAAGCAATGGTTTTTTCATTTTTTCAGCAACTTGTCTAATTTTCTTATGTTTTGTTTAACAAAGCTGTTTTTGTATTGAAAATTCTTCAAACACTTGAAAAAACGGAGCGGATATGTTATAATTGATTTATATGACTATAAGGAGATGATCCTATTGATCACAGTTGAAAATTATCTCGGCAAGATCGGTATCTCCGAGGATTACCTTGTTTCGCTCATAAGCCATACGGCGTCACAGTGCTTCGGCGTTGCTGACCTTAACCCTGTCGATACAAAGAAATATCATCTTGTCAGCCTTTTCAAAAAAGCGGATATAAAGGGCAGGCGAGGCGTGAAGCTGTCGGTCGGCACTGATAACAAGATCACCGTTTCACTGCATATCTCCGTTCTTTACGGAACAAACATCTCCGCCGTTACCGAAAATCTTTCGCATAAGATACGCTATACGGTCGAAGATAAAACCGAACTCAGAATATCAAAGATCTCCGTCTTTGTTGACGGTATGCTTGAATAAAGTGTAAAGGGGAATAATAAACAGTGATAAGCGGAAAAATGCTCAGAGAAGCTTTTATATCGGGTGCCGCATCGATCTCCAATAACCGACGTGCCGTGGACGAACTCAACGTCTACCCCGTCCCCGACGGAGATACGGGTACAAATATGTCTATGACAATGGGCAATGCAATGCGTGAGCTTGAAGTGATGAACGACAACTGCACTGCGTCCGCAGCGGCAGATACCGCCGCTGCCGCCCTTTTGAGAGGCGCAAGAGGAAACTCGGGCGTTATCCTCTCCCTCCTGTTCAGAGGATTTTCCAAAGCCTTTAAGGGCAAGAATGAGATAGGCTGCGCTGACCTTGCGAATGCACTCGAACTCGGCGTAAAGGGCGCATATAAAGCCGTAATGAACCCGACCGAGGGTACGATACTCACAGTCGCAAGACTTGCATCGGAAAAAGCATCGCAGCTCGCACCGACAGCCGAAAGCGAAGTCCAGCTCTGGAGTGCTGTCTGCGATGAAGCGGGTAAAGCGCTCGCACAGACCCCCGAAATGCTCCCCGTCCTCAAAAAAGCAGGCGTGGTCGATGCAGGCGGAAAGGGACTTATCATCATCTGGCGTGCAATGCTCGATGTTTTCAGCGGCGGAAAAGCTGTTGCCGATGAAAAAGCCAAGGAAAGCTCCACCTCCAAGACCGCAGTAGGCGACTTTGACGAAGAGATAAACTTTACCTACTGTACGGAATTCATCGTAAACAAGAACCCCGACTGCCCCGACGCATCACGCCTGAGAGCATTTCTCGAAACGATCGGCGACTGCGTTGTTGCCGTTGAGGACGAGGATATAATCAAAGTACACGTTCATACCGACCACCCCGGCAAGGCTATCGAAGAGGCTATCCTTTTCGGCGCACTCACAAATCTCAAAATAGACAATATGCGCCACCAGCATAAGAATAAACAGAAAGAAGCCGCTGTTATGAAGGTGCGTGAGTTCACTCCTGCCGCACCCGAAAAGCCGTTCGGTTTCGTAGCCGTAGCATCGGGAAAGGGCATCGAGGATCTCTTCACCAACCTCGGCGCAGATAATATCGTAACGGGCGGTCAGACAATGAACCCCTCCACCGACGATATCCTTAAAGCTATCCTTGCAACACCTGCAGAAACGGTTTTCGTCCTCCCGAACAATAAAAACATCATTATGGCAGCCGAGCAGGCAGTAAAGCTCGCCGACAGACGTGTCTGCGTCCTCCAGACAAAAACGATACCGCAGGGTCTTACCGCAATGATGAACTTTGATCCGTCCGCAGACTATGAATCCAACCGTATGAATATGTCAAAGGCACTTGAGAATGTTTCAACGGGACTTGTAACATTTGCGGCACGTGACAGTGACTTCGACGGAAAGAATATCAAAAAGGGCGAGATACTCGGACTTGAAAACGGAAAGCTTGCCGTTACCGATAAGGAAGTGACCAAAGCCGCATATAAGCTCATCAAGAAAATGATAACGGGAGAATCTTCATTCGTCACAATAATCAGCGGTGCGGATACCGATGACGAAAATACCGAAGCACTCACCGAGCTTCTGCAAACAAAGTTCGGCGACAGAGTGGAAATAATGAACGTCAACGGCGGACAGCCCGTGTACTATTATATAATTTCGGTTGAATAAAAACACATCGGGTTACCGTCATAATACTAAACACCAATAAAATACAGGAAAAAATCTGCGCCGAAATCACATATA
>OIYP01000172.1_pt1 | contig 46550 bp, 39 predicted proteins | sample 1588261 | NCBI WGS metagenome assembly OIYP01 (sample SAMN03283293) | human gut metagenome | biome: human-associated habitat; material: feces | host: Homo sapiens | place: Peru | collected 2012 | reverse complement strand
CTAAACTGACGTACGGGTTTACCGTACCGGGGGTTCGAATCCCCCAGCTTCCGCTCCGATACGGCGCTTTCATCTAATGGTTAGGATACATGCCTCTCACGCATGGTATACGGGTTCGATTCCCGTAGGCGCTACAAGTTTAAAGGGAAGAGCCATAAGGGCTGTTCCCTTTATTTTTATTCTTGATGTGAGCATCCATTTTATTCCCTTTGGTGCGCATATACTGGTTGGTACGCATATATATTGGTGATGTAATGGCGGGCAATTCCTGTCGGGGCTGGTGTGTAGCAATTAGGGGGCGTTGATGAAGCAGTGTGGATCGGGACGGGGCGGTTTCCAGTCTCCGTTTGGGCTACGAGAAAAATGCCGGTATGGAAGCATCATCTCGTTTATTATGGTTAACTTTGCAACTGTTTCCGGGGCATAGGCGCTGCCGGAAGGATTGAGGCACAATACGAGGCTTCGAGCAATAAACGCAATAGATAAAATCAACTGTAAGTATGGAAAATCAGATTGATTGGGCAAATCTTTCATTCGGCTATATGCCCACCGATTATAATGTGCGTTGCTATTACCGCAACGGCAAATGGGGAGAAATCGAAGTGTGTTCCTCCGATACCATCAACATACACATGGCTGCCACCTGCCTTCATTACGGGCAGGAGGCCTTTGAGGGACAGAAGGCCTTCCGTTGTCCAGACGGCAAGATCCGCATTTTCCGTATAAAAGACAATGCAGAGCGCCTGCAAAGCACCTGTCGTGGCATCCTGATGCCAGAGGTTCCGACTGACCTGTTCTGTGAGATGGCTGAGCGCGTCATTCGTCTGAACGAGCGCTTCATTCCGCCCTATGAGAGCGGAGCTGCCCTGTACATCCGGCCGCTGCTCATCGGTACGGGGGCTCAGGTCGGCGTGCATCCCGCCGACGAATACCTGTTCATGATTTTTGTCACACCGGTGGGTCCTTACTTCAAGGGCGGCTTTGCCACAAATGACTATGTGATCATTCGCGAATATGACCGTGCCGCCCCTCTCGGTACCGGCACATACAAGGTTGGTGGCAACTATGCGGCCAGCCTGCGTGCCAACAAGATGGCGCATGACGCCGGTTATTCATGTGAGTTCTATCTTGATGCCAAGGAGAAGAAGTATATCGATGAATGCGGCGCAGCCAATTTCTTCGGTATAAAGGAAGGGAAATACATCACGCCGAAGTCTACGTCCATTCTCCCTTCCATCACAAACCGCAGCCTACAGCAATTGGCCAAGGATTTGGGTCTGACGGTAGAGTGCCGCCAAATTCCGGAAGAGGAACTCGCTACGTTTGAGGAAGCTGGTGCCTGTGGGACAGCCGCTGTCATCAGTCCCATCCGCCGTATCGATGACATGGAAAACCACAAGAGCTATGTCATCTCGAAAGATGGAAAGCCCGGGCCCATCTCCACTAAACTATACAACAAACTTCGCAATATCCAGTACGGCATTGAGCCGGATGTGCATGGCTGGATCACAGTGCTTTGATGCGAATGTGCCACATGGATTCAACCATACACACAAAATGAAAATGAAGACACTCACTCACAGCCTGCTCGCCTGCTTCGTCGCAGGCCTTGCGGGTTCCATGGCGGTCGGCTGCAACACGAAGTCGGATAAGGACAAGGAGCTGGCCGAACTGCGACAGCTCGCTGAGATGGATCGTAAGGAAATGGAGAATCAGTATGCCGACTTTGCCGCACAATATGGCGAGATGAAGAAGGACATACGCGATGATTCACTTGTGGCACGTCTTGACGCTGAGCAGCGCCGTGCCCAAGGGTTGCTCGAAGAGTTGCGCAACCTGAAGACCAACAGCGCCGCCGAAATACTTCGCCTGAAGAAAGAGCTGGCCACTGTCCGGGCCGTCTTGCGAGACTACATCAGACAGGTCGACTCGCTCCAGCAGATCAACCAGACACTGACCAACGAGCGGGATGCCGCACGTGCTGAAGCCGAGCGTACGCGCCAGGAGAATACATCAATCAACCAGCGCAATACGCAGCTATCCGAGCAGGTGGCTGTAGCTTCACAGCTTAATGCCACAGGCATCAGCATTGTCGGTACAAAGAAAAACGGTAAGGCGGCTAAGCGCAGCAAGGACATCACGCGCTTCACAGTCTCGTTCACCGTGACCCGCAATGTCACAGCCCGTACCGGCAACCGCACAGCCTATGTCCGTCTGCTCAAGCCGGGACAGGACGTGGTCAATGCTTCGGGTACGTTCAACTATGAGAATAAGAGCATCGAGTATTCCGCAGCCCGCACCATTGAATACACCGGCGAGGAACAGCGCGTGACGCTCTATATCCCAGTCAATGAGTTCCTGAGTGGCGGTACCTACCAGGCTTTCATCTTTATAGATGGCCAGATGATCGGCTCTGGAACGATGGCGCTTAGTAAGTAAGTCGGCAGAAACGAACACAATAAGAAGGGAGGTTGGATCGCAAAACAATCCATCCTCTCTTTTTTCATACTGGAACTTGTGGGAGAAATGGTCTCATCATCTCCGCCATTGCTCCATGAAAGGCAGCCATACCAAGGCTATTAGAGTGGCTGTTGTTTCTTTTAAGAGAAAAACAGATGTGTCCTCTTGTCCAGCCAGAGAATTAGTTGTAACTTTGGAATTGAAACAATGCGGTGCATGCCCTTAGAACGGGGTTCCAATGACATGGACACCGCGTATGACGGGGAATATACCTTGTCATGTGCACAAACGAAGACTGATAATTTCATGTTTCACTCTCAAAACTCTTTCACCAATGAAACACAGAATGCCTCAACTGCCTTACGCCGCAGCGGAACTCGCTCCTAGACTGAGCGAGGAAACAATGAACTATCATTACGGGAAGCATTTGCAGACGTATGTGGACAATCTCAACAAGCTCGTCATCGGAACTTTGTATGAGGACATGGATCTCGAAGAGATTATCTGCAAGGCCTCAGGCCCCATATTCAACAATGCGGCTCAAGCGTGGAACCATGCGTTCTATTTTGTCGCCCTTACTTCCCAGCCATGTCCCATTGGCGATGGACTGGCGTCACGGTTGACGTCGGCGTTCGGCTCGGTACAGGCTTTCAAGGAAAAACTGCTTGCTGCTGCGGCAGCTGTCTTCGGGTCGGGCTGGACTTGGCTCGTGGCCGATGCAAATGGCTACCTCGATGTCGTCAGTACATCCGGTGCAGGCAATCCATTGACTGACGGGCTCTTCCCTCTCCTGACTATCGATGTGTGGGAACACGCTTACTATATCGACTACCGTAATCGTCGTCCAGACTACCTCAAGGCCATTTGGGAACTTATTGATTGGCGTGTGGTGGAAAAGCGCCTGCTCTCAGGCGAATGCAACGTCTATATCTGACCGCCTTCGTTGGACTGAGCCCACACGCTCATTTCGGAAATATTGCTAGCCGCCACAAGCTGCCTTTGAACACTCATGTGTTTTCGGCGATTATGTGGCGGCTAGCATTTTTGTATGTGGATGATGTCGTAGGAGAAAAGCTCCTTTAGAACTTCGCCCCATGCAGAGTGGCGGGAATATAGGAGTGAGCCCCGAGTAGTCTCAATTACCAGTCTTCTCTACGAAGAAGTCTTCGAAGAAATCCATGGACTCTGGATGCTCCTTGACGAATGTGTCAATGTGTCGCATGCGCTTCTCAGCCAAAATCTCGTCGACAGCAATGAAAATACCGGTTTCCTCCACTTCCCCAAATTCGTGGTTGATGGCTGTGCCGAATACGCGCATTGTCGGGCTGAGTCCCATATAGGCATTGACAAGTGGCGGTATGTTGTAGCCCAGCTTGCGCACTTCAGTGTTGAGAATATGGTAGTCGGCCTTGAAACTGTCTTCCTTGAAAAGCTTGCGGAGCTGTTCACGATCCGTGCCAATGCGAAGCGGCTCGGTCGGATAAACGAGCCGTTCCTTGTCGCCGAAGTGCTTGTCGAGGAAGTAGAGAATCATATCACGGGCCAAAGGGTTGAATGATGGGTACATTGTCATCTTGCCAAAGAAATACTTCAGTCCTGGAATGACAACGGTCAGTGCCCCCAGGCCGTCCCACAGATTGTCAAGGGCGAAGAGCCCCTTACTTTGCTTTCGTGTACTCTGGTATTCGAGTGTGACAAATGAGCGGCCGAGTTCGACGGTCTCACGCAAGTATTCATTGATGAATTTCTCCGAGAAATGGAACATGTGGCCTGTGGCCAAGTGCGGTTGCCCGTCACTTTCAAATTCGATTTCCCGTCCGGGAAGAAAACGGTAGCCACCGAGAATCTGCTCGTCTTCCGGGCTCCATACGATGAGCTGGTAGTAAGGGTGGTCACACGTGTCGAGCTCATCAAGATCCAGCGGTAATCCGGTACCTCCTCCTGCCGCTCTGAAGGCTATTTCACGCAGCCGGCCTATTTCACGCACCACATTGGGAGCTTGCTGGTAGGTGACCACATATATTTCATTGTTGCTCTTATTGGTTGAGCGCAACATGCGCTCTGGAGTGAGTTCGGCCTTAAGGATGTCCCAGCCTACAGGTTGTATGATATCTTCCATGGCAGGTTTGTCGGAGACATCGCAAGGCCGTGATAGCCTGTTATCGGCTGTACTGGCGGAGATGCCGCTTGGTTGGTTGGTGCGGCAGGACGGAGCGATGTACTCAGAGTTCATATACGATGTTTTGGACATAGGCCGCCCATTCGATGGGAGACCGCCGCTTGTCGAATGTCTGCCATGGTATGGGTTTGCCTATTTTTACGGTGAAAGTCTTGTGTCTGTTCTTGAACATCTCGTCCACGAGATAGAGCATTGCAATATTGAATTTGATGCCCAGTGCTTTGCTGATGTTGGCCAATCGGTAAAATGATGGAGAGTTGCTTCCACCGAAATGTATGGGGACAACATCACGCTGTGTCTCCACACTCTTGGTGATGAATGTCTTGCTCCATGGCAGGTCGCGGATGATGCCATGTTGTTTGCGTGAGCATAATCCGGCGGGAAACATGATGATGTGGTCTTCGCTTTTGAACCCGGCCTCGACCATGGCAGGGAAGCGGCGGCTCTGATGCCCGACCTTGTTGATAGGAATGCACAGAGGGGCCAATCCGTGCAGGTTCATGAGCAAGTCGTTGACAAGATACTTGATGCGGCCTTCGTAGGCCCCGCCAAGGATGGCGCCGAGTGCGACACCGTCTTGTCCGCCAAGCGGATGGTTGCTGACGAACGTATAGTGGCGGCCTGTGTCGGGGGCAGGCAGGTTCTCTAGGCCGTGAATGTCCAGTTTCATGTCGAGAAACTTCACGCAGTCATCGAGCCAAGGTATGCCCTGTTTGTCGCCCTCCTGTTCAAGAAAAGCGTTGAGCTCGTCTTGGTGGACAATGCGTTTCAGCCACGCGATGACGAAGCCCGGCACATATTTAGCCTTGGCACCAGCTTTGTCTTGTATGATTTGTTCAATATCTATTGTGAAAAACTTCTTGTCGTCCATGGTGGATTGCTCAAAAGTTAATGCAAATGTACGAATAAAAAATGCAATTCATCGGGGCGTAAAAAAGATTTTGCGCCCTTGGCCAGAAATATTAGCCGGAATGCAACATATGTGCGTCACTTTGGGGACTGTAGGGATTTCCTGAAGCGGCCCTGTGCCTTTCCCGCAGATTGGAGACCGGCGGCAGATGGCCGCCTCCTGTGTTTTGAACTTTGTCCATGCGGACTTTGCGTATCGAGAGAAAATGCACGTCATCAAGCGGCCTTATGTCGTGTTTATTTCGTAAGTTTGCCGGGCCGTGAAAGACAAAATAGCAGCTCATATTCCGTCATGTAGCCCGCACGGTGGCGGTTCTGAATGCGGTCTTCTGCTTTCACAGCCTTGATATTCACGACATCAGTAAGCCATGGCAGATTCCTATACCATCAATTGTAGCGGCAGGCTCATTAGTTTGGAGCGTCCAGCCGTCATGGGCATTCTCAATTTGACCCCAGACTCATTCTATGCGGGCAGTCGCCGGCAGACACCTGAAGATATAGCGACCCGCTGCCGTCAGATTGTGGCGGAAGGAGGTAGCATGATAGACGTGGGCGCTTATTCCTCACGCCCGGGGGCTGCCGATGTGTCCCAAGAGGAGGAAATGGCCCGCCTTCGTCTGGGGCTGGCCATCGTGAGGCGTGAGGCTCCGGGGATTGTTGTTTCGGTCGACACCTTCCGTGCCGATGTGGCGCACATGTGTGTGGAGGAGTATGGCGTCGATATCATCAATGACATTTCGGGCGGCATGATGGACAAGCGCATGTTCCACACCGTGGCTCGCTTGGGGGTGCCGTATGTGCTCATGCACATGCAGGGGACACCCGCTACGATGCAGGTAGCCCCTAGGTATGACAATTTGCTTAGCGATGTCTTTGTCTATCTGGCCGAGCGTGTGCAGAGTCTTCACGATCGTGGTGTCAACGACATTATCATAGATCCCGGATTCGGTTTTGGAAAGCGCCTTGATGATAACTATGAGTTGATGGCCCACCTTGAAGATTTCAAGGAACTGGGACTGCCTTTGCTCGTAGGCATATCCCGGAAATCCATGATTTACAAACTAGTCGGCGGTTCGCCGGATACAGCCCTTAATGGGACGACAGCACTCAACACGATTGCCCTGTTGAAGGGGGCCAATGTACTGCGCGTCCACGACGTCGCCGCTGCCGCTGAGACCGTTAAGATCGTCAGTGCGTTGACAGCAGCCGTTGCCAGTTAAACTCCACGCTTAAGCTATGATTCATAAGCCATGATACACTTCGGTATTATAGACCTCATCGACATAGTCTCTGTCGCTTGGTTGCTCTACTATATTTACCGGCTGATGAAGGAGTCCAGCTCTGCCAATATCTTCTATGGCATCTTGGTATTCATCGTCGTTTGGATTCTTGTGACCCAGGTCTTCGAGATGCGCCTACTCGGGGGAATACTCAACCAGTTGGTCAATGTCGGTGCACTCGCACTGATCATCCTGTTCCAGGAAGAGATACGCCAGTTTTTCTCAAGCATAGGCACACGTCGTCGGGCCAATTTTCTCATCCGCTTCTTCTCAAAAAAACGCACCGACGGCACTCCCCACCGCAAGGAGATACTTCCTATCGTGATGGCTTGCATGAGCATGAGCAAGCAGAAAGTCGGCGCGCTCATTGTCATCGAGCGCGAGGTGGGGCTCAATGAGATCATCCGCTCAGGCGACATCATCAATGCAGATATCAACCAGCGCCTCATTGAGAACATCTTCTTCAAGAATAGCCCGCTGCACGATGGCGCCATGGTCATCAGCCACAAGCGCATCATGGCAGCTGGCTGTATCTTGCCTGTCTCCCATGACCTTGACATCCCCAAGGCGCTGGGACTGCGTCATCGCGCAGCTCTAGGCATTTCTCAGAAAAGTGACTGTCTGGCCATCATCGTCTCAGAAGAAACGGGCGGCATCTCCATTGCCAAGAATGGGCAGTTCCAGTTGCGACTCTCGGCCGAGGCTCTTGAGCGGACGCTGACTACTGAATGGGACGACTGACAGGCGTCCTTGTTTTAGACCGTCGGTGTGGCTTTATGCCCTAGGTGGCAGCTGTCCGGCAGTTCTGTACTGGCGGGGCCGTTCCTCCACCAGCCTCTTCTCCACATGCACACTCAAAAAAACATATGAGGTTGTTTCGCGTTTCGTCCAATTGCATTATCTTTGCAGAAGCAATATATAATACACAACACACGCAATACCGGGAAACAACCGCATAATGGGAAAAATCCAGAAGATAAAGAAAGCTCGACTGCATAGAGAGGGTACCACGACGCTGTATCTCAGTCTCGTGGTATTGCTCCTTGTCAACGGCCTACTCTATTACCAACTGAAGGACGTCACGCTGATTCCTTTCTACCTTGTACTGGCTGTGACCATAATTCTTTACCTGACCATTGTCAATTTCTTCCGCTGTCCCATCCGCATCTTCAATGGCGAGACGTCCAATACTGTCGTGGCTTCTGCCGATGGCAAAGTTGTTGTCGTGGAAGAGGTGGAAGAGAACGAATATTTCCGCGATCGCCGTCTGATGGTTTCGATCTTCATGTCTGTCACCAATGTACATGCCAATTGGTTCCCGGTAGAAGGCATCGTCAAGAAGGTGGAGCACCATGATGGAAACTTCCACAAGGCTTGGTTGCCGAAAGCCAGCACAGAGAACGAGCGATCAACCATTGTCATACAGACGCCTTCGGGCCAAGAGGTGCTTGTGCGCCAAGTGGCCGGTGCAGTGGCTCGCCGTATTGTGACCTATGCGCATGTCGATGAGGAATGCTTCATCGATGAGCACTTGGGGTTCATAAAGTTCGGTTCGCGTGTAGATGTCTACCTACCGACAGACTCCGAAGTGCTTGTCAGCATCGGGCAGAAAACCATCGGGAACCAGACCGTCATTGCCCGGCTCAGTGGTAAACAGCAGTCTTAGTTATGAATATCAAAAAACACATTCCCAATGCCATTACCTGCTGTAACCTCATCTGTGGGTGTATAGCAGTCTATTATGCCTTACAGCCTAAGGCCGATTATAATTCCGCGCTCTACTTTATTATTGCAGGCGCTGTGTTTGATTTCTTCGATGGGTTCAGTGCCCGCTTGCTCAAGGTGTCTTCCCCGATAGGTAAGGAACTGGACTCGCTGGCTGACGACGTGACGTTCGGTGTTGCACCGGCGGCCATCGTATTCTCACTCATGTGTGAGATTGTCCCCACGGTATCCGGATTGGGCCAACTGTCCCAGTTCCTGCCTTATGTAGCCTTCCTCATCGCAGCGTTCTCTGCTTTGCGATTGGCCAAGTTCAACCTCGATGAGCGCCAGAGTACCCAGTTCATAGGCCTGCCAACACCGGCGAACACCCTGTTCTGGGCGTCGCTTGCTGTCGGGGCACACGACGTGATTGTCTGCCAGCCCGCCATGCTATGGCTGCTCTTGGCCGGCATCTTGCTGAGCTGTTGGCTGCTCGTCGCTGAGATACCCATGTTCGCCCTTAAGTTCAAACATTTTCGTTGGAGCGGTAACAAGTTGCGGTATTGCTTTATCGTCGCGTCGCTCGTTCTCCTGCTCTTGGCTGGCTGGACAGCCTTCTCGGCCATCATCGTACTCTACATACTGGTATCGCTGACAGACAATGCCGTCCAGCGTCGTCGCCATACCACAATGCGATGATTTCCTGCGAGCCGCTGGAATTTGCTCAACGCTCAACATACATACCCTTACAACATAATCTGAATATGTCCGGATGCATATTAGGCCTTTTTATAGGCTTGTTCTTCATAGTCATCTCTGCCGTCATTCATATTGTGCGCCTGCTTTCTGGCGTGAGAAAGGTGGCCAAGGATTTCCTTGGCAATGGTTCAGCTGCGCGGCAGCATCGCTACAATGATGGCCGTCCAGGCAGGACGTCTTATGAACATAATGGCCGGGGCTCCGCTGGAGGCAGCCACCGTCCGGATGCAGATCTCCATAGCCACCGAGGACGCACAGGGCGCTTTTTTGAGAAAGACGAAGGAGAATATATTGAGTTTGAAGAGATCAGGGAAGAGATCAAGGAACGGTGAACAACCGGAATTGCCGTGGAGGTATCCTAACCCATCACTGCGCGTCCGTCCGGTATAAAGATAATGCACTGCTGCTCGACGATTCACTTTTCATTCCACTTGTTCCGACGCCGTTTTAATGTATTTAACTTTCTCCTAGGCTTCACCGTATTGAAATGGGGGCTCGGCGAAACTTTCCCGGGGCAAAAATGAATTAGCTCGGAGCAAATTTTTCCGGGGCTAAGGGAAGTTTCTCCGAAATTCGGTCAGATTTTCGCCATATGTTGGCGATATGCGTGTCCATTTGGTACGGAAAAGGGCAACAACGCGGGCAGCCCTTCTCCTCTAGTGCAAATATACTGCTTCCGGATGCCGAAAGCAAGCTGTGTTAAAGCCAAAGAAAGTGTTTCTGCTGCCGTGTTCTTTTCTTGGGAAGGGGATGATTCCTATTTGCCCACAGGCAAACTTTGGCTGCACCGGTCACGCCTAAAAATCACCCTAAAAATTTTGCCCTTAACTAGGATGGCGCTAACTTTGCGCTCATAAACCAACTTACATAGACACTAGAAAAATGGCTAACAACATTCGTTTGGAAATCGGTAAGGCCGTGCAGTTCTTGCCTGCCGGTGCTGTAGAGGCACTGCAGTCTCATGTAGAATCAGCCCAAGCTGCCCTCGAAAACGGCACCTGTGCCGGTAATGACTTCTTGGGTTGGATGCACCTGCCATCTTCCATCACGGCGGAACATCTCGCTGACTTGAAAGCAACTGCGCAGACGTTGCGTGACAACTGCGACGTGATTGTCGTGGCCGGTATCGGCGGCAGTTATCTGGGTGCACGTGCTGTCATTGAGGCTCTGGGCAATAGCTTTGCTTGGCTTCAGGAGAACGGCACAAACCCGGTCATCCTCTTTGCCGGGAACAACATCAGTGAAGACTATCTCGCCGAGCTTTGCTGCTATCTGAAAGGGCGCCGCTTCGGCATTATCAATATCTCCAAGAGCGGTACGACCACTGAGACTGCGCTGGCTTTCCGCCTGCTGCGTACGCTCTGTGAGGAAGAGCGTGGAAAGGACGTGGCCCGTAAGGTCATCGTGGCCATCACGGACGCTAAAAAAGGTGCTGCCCGTGTGACTGCAGACAAAGAAGGCTATAAGAGTTTTGTCATACCTGATAATGTAGGCGGGCGTTTCTCCGTACTGACTCCGGTCGGCCTGCTTCCTATCGCTTGTGCAGGTTTTGATATCGACAGCCTTATCGCCGGTGCGGTCGATATGGAGAAAGCCACGGGCAGTGACGTTCCCGCAGCGGACAATATCGCCGCCATCTATGCCGCAACGCGCAACGCACTCTATGCCTCAGGCAAGAAAATAGAGATCCTGGCCAATTTCCAGCCCAAGCTCCACTCGATGAACGAATGGTGGAAGCAGCTCTATGGCGAAAGCGAGGGCAAGGACGGCAAGGGCATCTTCCCCGCCGCTGTCGATCTGACAACGGATCTGCATTCTATGGGGCAATGGATCCAGGATGGCGAGCGCAGTATCTTCGAGACAGTGATTTCTGTCGAGAAGCCTGTCCACACGCTTCGTGTCCCTCATGATGAGGAGAATCTCGACGGCCTGAACTTCCTCGAAGGCAAGCGCGTCGATGAGGTCAACAAAATGGCAGAGCTCGGTACACAACTGGCTCACGTGGACGGCGGCGTTCCCAATCTCCGTATCGTCATGCCAGAACTGAACGCTTACTATCTTGGCCAGCTTATCTACTTCTTCGAGCGCGCATGTGGCATCAGCGGTCTCATCTTAGGCGTCAATCCCTTCAACCAACCGGGTGTAGAGGCCTACAAGAAGAATATGTTTGCCCTACTTGACAAGCCTGGCTACGAGGCTGAGAGCAAGGCCATCAGGGAACGTATCAAAGACTGAGCGCGTCATGGCCAGCGATGTGATTCACCGTATAGCCACAGCCGCTGCTGAGCGGGACATTGCAGGAGCAGTGGCGGCCTACAAGGAGAAGTCGGGCTTTGTCGATTTTGCGCCGAAGGCCGTTCTCTTTGACATGGATGGCGTACTGTTTGACTCAATGCCCAACCATGCCAGTTCATGGGCCACGGTGTGTACGGAGTTTGGTCTGCACATGACCCCTGAGGAAGCTTATATGCATGAGGGACGTACTGGAGCATCAACGATCAACACCCTGACCCGGCGCTATTGGAACCGTGATGCGACACCGGAAGAGGTGTCACGGATCTACGACGAGAAGTGCCGGCTTTTCAACGCCGGCCCTGAGGCCGGTAAAATGCCCGGTGCTGATGAGGTCTTGGCGCGTGTTAAGTCGCTCGGCCTTCAGATTTTTGTCGTAACGGGCAGTGGACAGCTCTCATTGCTGGAGCGACTGGAGTCTGGCTATCCGGGCTATTTCGCCCCTGAGCGCATCGTGTCCAGCAAGGACGTCAAGCACGGTAAACCCTCGCCGGAGCCCTATCTCATGGGACTTGAGAAAGCCGGTGTGGCGCCGTGGGAAGCCATTGTCATAGAGAATGCGCCGCTTGGTGTGCATTCGGCCGTCGCTGCCGGGATCTTCACCATTGCTGTCAATACCGGCCCCTTGCCCAACAGCGTCCTGCTTGCCGAAGGTGCCAATCTGCTCTATCCCTCAATGGCGGCTCTCGCCGCTTCTCCCGTTTTCGAGGTGTGACTCTCTACTCGCAAATGAACCTGAGCGGCCCGATGCATTGCCTCATATAGGTAGCCGGGCCGCTTTCGTCTTCATATCATTATACATTTTATTCACTTACGCCCTACTGACCATGAAGAGAATGTTACTCCGTTTGCCACTCTTGCTTTTGGCTTTGGGTGCCGTCATGACTGCCACGGCTGCTGAGAAAGCTAATCCAACAGTCATCAGCAAATTGCTGGATCGTGTCACTGGTGCCGCCGACAAGTTTGAGACTGTGCTCGATGACCAACTGGCCACAGCGACAGCCAAGGAGGTGTTTGTCATTTCAGCCAAGAGTGGCAAGCCCTGTATCAAGGGGTCTTCCCTATCAGCTATCACCACTGGCATCAATTGGTACCTGAACCATTATGCCCATGTCAACCTAGCTTGGAATCGCCTGACCGCCGATTTGTCCGCCATCGCACTTCCAGTGCCAGAAGCTGAAGAACGCCATGAGGCATTGGTGGGCTACCGCTATTACCTCAACTATTGCACATTCTCCTACTCAATGGCTACATGGACATGGGAGCGCTGGCAGAAAGAGATAGATTGGATGGCACTGCATGGCATCAATATGCCATTACAGATTGTCGGACTCGATGTCGTCTGGCAGAAACTCTTGACTAAGGATCTCGGCTACACCAAGGCCGAGGCCAACAACTTCATTGCCGGTCCGGCTTTCCAGGCATGGTGGGGCATGAACAACCTGCAAGGGTGGGGTGGTCCCAATCCGGACTGGTGGTATGAGCGCCAAGAAGCCCTCTGCAAGCGGATTCTGGCGCGTGAGCGTGAACTCGGTATGGAGCCGGTGTTGCCAGGGTATTCCGGTATGGTGCCGAGTGATATAGGCAAGAAAGGCTATGCAGCCAACGAACAAGGTGGTTGGTGCGGCTTCGTCCGGCCTTATATCCTCGATCCCAACAGCTCCGCTTTTTCCACCATTTCCGCAAAATACTACGCACGGCTTAAGGAGGTGATGGGTACCTCACGCTATTACAGTATGGATCCTTTCCACGAAGGAGCCAATACCAGTGGCATTGATGTCCCTTCGGCTTATTCAAAAATAGCCCAGGCGATGACGACGGCCAATGCCGATGGGCACTGGGTCATTCAATACTGGCAGTGGAGCGGGGCCCAGTTCAATGTGCTCGACAAGGTGGCCAAGGGAAAGCTTATCGTGCTCGATCTCTACTCTGACGCCCATACCCACTTCGGAGAATACAAAGGCCATGATGCGGTCTATTGCATGTTGCCTAACTTTGGCGGGCGTACCGGCTTTTTCGGCCGTCTCAACAAGGTGATGACAGACTTCTTCACCCAGAAGGCCCGGTACAGCAATGTCAGGGGTATCGGGGCGACTCCAGAGGCCATAGAGCAAGTGCCCATTCTCTATGATGCCCTGTTCGAGTTGCCTTGGCGTGCAGAGGCGCCAGATCCCGCAGACTGGGTGAAAGACTATGCCGTTGCGCGTTATGGTACGGCAAATGCGGCTGCGGCACAGGCTTGGGAGAAATTGCGCACGTCGTCGCTCGACTGCCAGACCGCTTTGCAAGGCCCGATGGAGGCTGTTGTCTGCGCCCGTCCGGCGCTCACGGTCAACAGTGTATCCACTTGGGGGGGTACGGAGATATTCTATGATCCACAGGAGGTGGTGCGGGCTGCCGCCCTGCTCACAGCCAGTGGCCTGAGTGGAGAGAACCATAGCTTTGATGTTACCGACTTGAACCGTCAAGCCTTAACGGACTATGCTTATTATCTGCTCAAGGCCATCAACAGTGCACACACAGCGGGGGATACCCGGGCTTATGCCCAGCGCCGTGACCTCTTCCTGGGCCTGATTCTCGACATAGATCGCCTGCTTTCCACGAATTCGACATTCATGGTAGGCCATTGGACAAAGATGGCGCGTGCCATTGCCGATGAGGCTAGGGGTACCACCGAGGCCGACCGCCAGTGGCTGGAACTTGACAATGCCCGGACACTTATCTCCACGTGGGGGGCTCGCGCTCAGTCTGAAGAAGGAGGGCTTCGCGATTACTCTTACCGCGAGTGGGGAGGTATGATGAAGGATTACTACTATGCCCGCTGGAAGGCATTTTTCGACAATCTCGATGCCGGCACGTCGCAGCCCGATTGGTTCACGAAGGATTGGGATTGGGCTCACAACGCCAATTTGAGCTATTCTGACACACCGACAGAAGGGACAACAGAGGTGGCCGCAGAGCTTTTCCGCAAATACTTCCTGCTATACACCACTGCCGATGGCGTTCCTTATTATATATACAGGGGCTTTGGCCAGGACTATGATAAAATAATTGAGGCCACAGCCTATCGTGGTGAGGTCTTTACACTTTCTGGTGTCGATGCGTCTGAGGCAGACGGCGTCTCGCTGTGTGTCGATGTGAATGACGACGGTGTGTTCTCCGAAACAGAACGCGGAACCTCCGCTTTCACTGTCCCAGCTGATGCAGCCACCGGATCTGTCAAGGCCATGCTCTGTTTGGCTGATGGTACGGAGGTCTACTTTACCATCGTACTGCGCGACAGTGTCAGTGCACCGCGTGAAGTCAAAGTCGCCACGGCAGACAAGAGTCAGGGTACAGCAGCCATAGACGGCACTACAGCCACCAGTATCTCTACGACGGCCGATGTGGTACTTCGCGCTACTGCGGCAACGGGGTATGATTTCCTCAATTGGACGGATGATAAAGGCAATGTTGTCAGCACCGCTAATCCTTATACCTATTATGGCAAAGATGCCGCAGCCTTTACGGCCAATTTCATCGTCAACAAATGGGGCGCACCAGCAGAGGATCTCAAGGACATGGCAGATATCCGTTCCTATGCACAATATGTCGCTCGTCTGACCGTAGCGCAGAATGGTGCTGAGGCAAGGACCATTTATACAGCGGACGAGTGTCCGTCGACACTTTTCCATACCACACAAATCGTCAATGCGTCCAAGGGCAGCGCCCTCAGTTTGGCTTGGCAGGATCCGGGGACGGGTGGCTTGGGCTATTGTCGTCTCTCAGCTTATATCGATTTGAACGGTGATGGTGACTTTGATGATGACGGAGAGTTTCTGGCCGTCATTGGCAACAAGGAGACAGGAACTAATGCGCAAGTGGCCAATGGCTCACTCAACATTTTGCTCCCCTATGACATGCCGTTGGGAATCACCCATGTGCGGCTCCGCTTTGACGGCGCCTGGAGTGGTGGTTGGGATTCCGCTACCGATGCAAAGCCCGCCAAGGCCGCCACGCAGCGCATGGTCTATGATGTACCGGTCAATGTGACGGCCTATGCGACGACGGCCTGTTCCGTCACAGTGGCAACGGCTGATGCCAAGCAGGGCACAGTGGATGCGAATGGACAGCCAGACACTTATATATATGGTGCGGGTGAAGATGTCGTGCTTCGTGCCTATCCTGCAGATGGCTATGCCGTCAGTCATTGGACTGACAGTCATGGCCGCCGTGTGCCTACGGCTTGGCAGGATGGTAATTTCTTGCGCTTCAAAGCTCCGGAAAGCGGCACTTATACCGTCCACTTTGTAAAGTCGGAGACTTTAGCGGTTGCTGGCGTGACTGCTGGCAACCAGGCCGACTTGCCTTATTATTATGATTTGCATGGACGACCCACAGATGGCAAGGGGCGTGGTATCTGCATCAGCCGTGATGGTGCCAAGACATTCAGACCATAGAAAAATATCATGTGAAAGAGATTAACGGACACCTATACAGTAATAAACAATTCACTATGAACATCATTAAAAAGACGTTGGCCGCAGCCGTAAGTCTGATTTTCGTTGGACAGATTGCCGCACAGACTATTCAATTGCCCGCTCCAAACAAAACTGGTGGCATGCCACTGATGGAGGCCCTCAGTGCCCGCCAGTCTACCAGGGCCGGCTATGTCAATGAACCGCTTGACAAGCAGACGCTGGCTGACTTGCTCTGGACAGCATATGGCTTCAACCGGGCCGACAAGCGTACCGTACCCTCTGCCATGAACATGCAGGAATTCAGTATCTATGTGCTGACGGAAGATGGTGCTTATCTCTACGATGCCAAGGCCAATACCCTGACATTGGTGGCCAAGGGGTCTCTCAAGAGCATGCTCGCCCCGCAGCAGGCCTATGTCAAGGATGTACCCGTTCATTTGGCTTTTGTCGGCGACACGGGCAAAAGTAACGGGAGCAGTGATGCCTTGCTCATGGATGTGGGCTACATCTCGCAGAATGTATATCTATATGCGGCCTCAAAGGGGCTGGGTACTGTGGCACGAGGATCGTTTGACCGGGCCAAGTTGCCACAGGCCCTCAAACTCAAAGAAGGCCAGAGCGTAGTGCTCGTTCAGGCCATCGGACGCGTTAAAAAATGACCTGAGGCGGTAGTACCGATACTTGCGGCCAATGGAGCAAAGTCACAGACTTCTCTCCATTGGCACGCATTGTTGTGAACCAGACTAGACAGACACATCAGATGAAACAGACACTTTATTGGGTGAGGAGCATTGCGCTTTTCATCATAGGCATCGGCCTTGTCGTGTGGGGCTATATGGCCAACCGTACTGCCGATGCGGAGCAGGCGGCCACACCGCAGGCGACAGACGCAGCCACCGGTGCCACTCACAGTTCAACTGAAACCGCGGTTCCAGTGGCCGACACCACCACCGGTGCGACGAGAACCCGTGGTGTGAAACATGCAGGATCAGCCGAATCTACAGAACACCGGACTGTAGAAACGGCGGCTGCACCTAGGGCTGACGCCACTACGGGAGCCTCTTCTGTAGCAGACGACAGGACTTCGAAAACCAGACGTCCACAGCAGCGGAAGTCTGATACGAAGAAGGACACCTCAGCCAAACGTCCCGTCGTGTCTTCGACCCAATCGGCAAGAAAGGGACAGACGGTAGATGCACACACAGGTGCCTCGAAGGCGGTCAAAGAAGAGCCCGTCGATGCCAAAACCAGTGCTTCGAAGGTTGGTACTGAGCATGGCGATAGGCAGGAGTAGGCTTTTTCAGTGAAGTTGAAATTCAAGAACCAGAACTTCAGACTATGTTGCACATACCATCAATGAAAGGCTTGACAAAGCACACTGACATCCAGCCATTGGCTGATGCGCCTCTACTTTGTGTGCCTTTATCGCAACACATCGGCGCCCCCGCTGTAGCCGTGGTGCGTTGTGGAGACCGTGTTCAGCAGGGCCAGCTCATCGGCCAAGCGGCGCCAGGCTGTTCCGCTAATGTCCACGCTCCTGTTTCAGGTACTGTGACGGCCATTGGCCCGATCACGCTGGCTGGCGGTGTGAGTGTGACGGCTGTGACCATTGAGAATGACTTTCAGAACCTACAGGCACCCCCTATCGGTGACGGCCTTGAACTCAGTCTACCGGAGCTCATCTGTGCCGCCGGCATCGTCGGAATGGGTGGAGCCCAGTTCCCGACAGCACTCAAGTATGATGTAGCTGATCGTGGCCGTATCAAGACGCTCATTGTCAACGGTACAGAGTGCGAGCCCTACCTGACGGCAGACTATGCCCTCATGGCCAGTCGCACTGAGACCGTGCTGCGCGGTGCTGAGGCGCTGCGAGACTTCATGCAGATGGACGAAGTGGTCATCGTCATCGAGGCGCAAAATCGCGACCTGGAACGATGCTTCTCTCCTTATTTCCATCAGGATGCCTATAGCCATTTCCGCTTGCAGATATTGCCAGATGGCTATCCGCAAGGAGGTGAACTTCAGGTGATACGTTCTGTCGTCGGCATTGAAGTGCCCCGCACACAGTTGCCCAGGACCGTTGGTGTCGTGGTCAATAACGTAGGTACCGTCTGTGCTGTCGGGCAGGCCGTCAGTGAGCGCCGTCCGCTCATCAGCCGTATCATTACGGTTTCAGGTGAGCGGGCTGGCCATATCGGCAACTTTGAAGTCAAGATCGGCACACCCGTCGGACACATACTCAAGCAACTTGGCATTGAGGCTGGGGATGCCCAGCTTGTCATGGGCGGCCCCATGATGGGCAAGCCGATAACAGACACCTCTGTGCCTATAGTCAAAGGCTCATCGGGTATCCTGTTGCTTGGTGACCGTGCTGTTCATCGCTATCCATGCATCTCATGTGGCTACTGTGTGGACGTCTGCCCCATGCACCTCATGCCTTTCCAGTTTGAAGCCCTCACACGGCGCAGCCGTTATGCCACCATGGCGGATTATGGTTTGATGAACTGCATCGAGTGTGCGGCCTGCGATTACGCCTGCCCCAGCAATATCCCCCTCATGCAGACCATCAAGGCGGGGAAACAGTTCTTAAAACAATCTGCCCATGCTCACAAATAAACCGACCAACAATCCTTTTGTCCACACAGCCGACAGTACGCCCCGCGTGATGCTCGACGTCGTCATTGCTCTGTTGCCCGGCGTTGTGGCGGCCTACTTGGCCTTCGGTACCGCCGCCTTGTCACTCATCGCCGTGTCGGTTGGCAGTGCGCTCGTGGCTGAGTTTATCTTCAGCCTCTTGTTTATTGGCCGCATCGATACACTTGCCGATGGTTCAGCGGTTGTCACCGGCTTGCTCATGGCTTTCACGCTAGGCGCCTTCACTCCTCTTCCCGCCGTTTCGTTTGGCGCCGCAGCTGCGGTCATCTTCGGTAAACTTCTGTGGGGCGGGCTTGGATGCAATGTGTTCAATCCTGCCCTCGTGGGGCGCGAGTTCATGACGGTCTTTTTCCCTGTCGCCATGACCTCAGGCTCAGTCTGGTACAACCATGCTGCCATCAACCATGCCACCCTGCAATTGACGGGCAGTACGTTTGTGGATCAGCTGTTCTTCCATCCGTCAGGGGCCGTGGGTGAGTACTCAGTTGTAGCCCTCATCATTGGCGGGCTCTATCTGTTGCTGCGCCGGCGCATCACGTGGCATGTGCCTTTCAGCCTGTTGACGGCTTTCACCGCCACTGTCGCCCTGTTACGGGCTTGCGAGGTGGAGGGGATGGATTTCTCACTCGGAGGCGTACTGCTTGGTGCCGTCTTTATGGCGACGGATATGCCCTCCAGTCCGACAACCACTGCCGGTCGCTGCTACTATGGCGCGATGATCGGTCTCGTCGCCGCAGTTCTTATCGCTTGCGGTGTACGTTATGAGTACATGTCATTTTCCATCCTGTTGCTCAACGGTGCGACTCCCTTCATTGACCGCTGTCTGCGTCCCCGTGTTTGGGGCTTGTCGCTCGACAAGCGCGCTCGCCTTGTACGCTATGCCTTGCTGACACTTGCCGTTGCGGCAGCTTGTGCCATCGTCGGCATGCCACTATTCAGCAGCATTCATGCAGTGCGCTATCTCGTTTACGCCTATGTTCTCGTCATCGTCGTGCATTATGTGTGGAATGACCTGAGAACAGAGACTACGGTGAGCGCATAGCGGCAGTATGCTCTGCCTCTATATTTTGTATTGATAATAGAGAAGATCATGAAAAGGTTATTTTTGCTCTCATTCTGCTTAGCCGGGCTCGTTGCGATGATGACAGCTCAAAGCCGTAGGCCGCTGGCCGCACTTCGTGATACAGCGAAGTCTGACTATGTGTGGGTCGCAGCGCACCGCGGAGACTGGATATATGCTCCGGAAAATTCTTTGGAGTCACTGGCGCACGACATTGCCTGGGGCGTGGATTTGATGGAGACCGATGTCAGACTGACCAAGGACGGCCGGGTAGTCATGATGCACGACTGGAGTGTTGACCGTACCACGAACGGTCATGGCGCTGTTGCGGATCTGACGTTGGCTGAAATTAAGCAATTGCGCCTGAAGACCAATTTTGGCACCAATACGGCTTTGCGGGTTCCCACTTTAGAGGAATTCATTCAACTGGCCAAGGGAAAGGTCTACCTGTACCTCGACAAGGCTGGTCAAGATTTGCCGGGGCAGCCTCAGGGCCATATGGTCAAGCAGCTCCTGAAAATTCTAAAGGCTAACAATGCGCTGGAAGAGGCCGTCTTCGTACTGGATTGGCCGTATGAGAAAGCGAGGGCTGTCTTTGGCGATGACTTGGATAAGGTCGTTTATGTGCCAGTGATTGAAGACGGCATTCCCGACCTGAAGGCCTATGTCAATGAATACATCGAGAAGTTGCATCCCGTGGCGTTTCAGTTCAGAATGGTCAGCCTCGACACAGAGACTTATCGCTTGTTGCCAACAGTCATCGGGGCTGGGGCCAAACCTTTCATCGCTGCGACCTGGGCAGAGCACACAGCCGGACATGGAGATGCCGTCTCCATGTTTGGACGCCCGTCGGAAGGGTGGGGATGGCTGGTCGATAAAGGGTTTCGTATCCTTGAGACCAATTATCCTCATGATGTACTGCAATATCTGAGGTCTGAAAACCGGCGTTGAATTTGTACGAGAGAATTTCTGGCCTTGACTCGTCCCACTGATAAATGTAAGAGAATGAGTATGCTTGGGGCCATACTTGTTGGGATAGCGCAAGAGCCACACGAGCTGTGGCTTTTGCGCTTCCATTTTTAATGCTTAACTTCGCAGAACCAAACCAAGCACAAGCATGTCCCTTATCAAACGGATATACATTATCTACCGCCTGCTGCTGCGCTTCCTGTTGCGTGGTCTGTGGGAATCTACCACCGGCGGTGTGCGTCGCGTCGTCATCGGTGTCGTGCGGCGCCTTGTCGTTACCACGCGGCTCTTCGTCCGTGAAGGCATGGCCTACCGTGCTTCGGCGCTGACCTACTCATCGCTTCTCTCAGTGGTGCCCCTGTTGGCCATCATCTTTGCCATAGCAAAGGGCTTTGGGCTTGCCGCACTTATCGAACAGTGGATGCGCGACAACATTGCCGCTAAGCCTGAGGTTACAGATACACTTGTCGGCTTCGTACAATCCTATCTCGATCACACACAGGGAGGCGTGTTCTTGGGGTTTGGCCTGCTCATGCTCCTTTGGACACTCTTTAATCTGACCAACTCCATAGAGAGCACTTTCAACCAGATCTGGCAGGTGAAGCACCAGCGCACGGTCTTCCGTATGCTGATGGACTATACCGCCATATTCTTCCTTTTGCCGGTGCTCATCATCGCCACGAGCGGCCTCAACATCTTGGCATATTCCGCGGCCAGCAAGCTGGTACCGGATATTATGATACTTCGTCCGACAGCCTTGGTGCTTGTTCAGGGCTTGCCATATGTGGTGGTTTGTCTTTTCTTTACTGGGCTATTCATCTTCATGCCCAATACGCGGGTGAGTTTCGGCAGCGCCTTGAAGGCTGGCATACCGACGGGCTTGCTCTTCCAGATACTCCAGCTCTGCTATGTCCATTCGCAGTTATGGATATCAAGCTACAATGCCATCTACGGCTCGTTTGCCGCCTTGCCACTCTTCATGCTCATGTGTCAGTTGAGCTGGTTACTGACCCTTTTCGGCGGCACACTCTGCTATGTGGATCAGAATATCCATAGTTTCTACTACGGCCACGACATTGTGCGTCTGAGCCATCTCGACCGTGACTGTCTCAGCGTGCGTCTCGCTGCCGCCATCTGTCGTCGCTTCGCCGCCGCCGAACCGCCTCTCACTGCCGCCGCACTGTCCGAGCGTGAACGCGTCCACCTTCGCCTGACCACTGATGTGCTCTACGACCTTGAGCAGGCAGGTATCATCATGAAAGTGCAGACAGATGGCGGTACGGCTGAACCGGTCTATCTGCCCGCCGGTGACATTCACACGCTGACCATACCGCGCGTGCTCGCTGCTCTCGATCGTGAGGGAGAGCACATCGGACGTCCGGTAGCGACTGGGGATGAAGATTTCCGTCGCCGGCGCCGCGACATGTTCGGCATTGTGTTCGACGACACACCACTCCACGAACTCAAAGGTCTCTAAGTTGAGGCCTTCTTTTTTTCATCAATCATTTTATATTCATGTTATCACAATCCATCAACAAGCGCGATCAGCTCACGTTCCGCCACTTCAGCCGTAAGAACTATGCCCTCTTTGCCTGCCTTGGCCGCGAGGTGCGTATCGGTGTGTTGAGTGTGGCCACGCTGGCCACTGCCGCTCCTTGCCTTTCGGCCACCGCCCTCGGCCACATTGAGGGTCGTACCGACAGCACGGTCACCGGCAGCGATGACCGTCAGCTCGACGAAGCGCTTGTCAGTGCCTCTCGCACACCGATGGCCGCCGATGTGGCGGCACGTCCCGTGATGACACTCGGCAGCCGTGAACTCGCGGCGGCGGGTGTCACGAGTATCAACGACTTGCTCAAGCTTGCTGCCGGTGTCGACGTCAGGCAGCGCGGCGGCTTCGGCATCCAGACCGACATCAGCATCGACGGTGGTACCTTTGACCAGATAGCCCTGCTCGTCAACGGTGTCCCGATCACGAACCCACAGACCGGCCACAATGCGGCTGACTTTCCCGTCAACATCAGTGACATCGAGCGTGTGGAAATTCTTCGCGGTGCGGCGTCACGTGTTTTCGGAAGCCAGGCTTTCAGTGGGGCCATCAATATCGTTACCCGCACCGGTGGCCATCGTCTCGACGCCGAAGTGGCGGCAGGCAGTTACGGTACTGTCAGGGCCGATGTGCGTACGGGGCTCAGCCTTGTTCCCGGTTGGACCACGTCTGTCAGCGGCAGCTTTCAGCGCTCGGACGGCGCCGTCAGCAATGGTGACTTCAAGGGTGGAAAGGCCTTCTGGCAGACATGTTACGACTCCCCCGATTTCCGTCTCGACGCACAGGCAGGACTGACGGTCAACGACTTCGGTGCCAACACATTCTATTCCGCCGCTTTCCCCGACCAGTGGGAGGCTACACGGCGCTATCTGCTGGCTGTCAAGGCCGAGACTAAGGGACGTGTACACTTGGCCCCGCAGATATCGTGGCTGCGCAGCACAGACCACTTCCAACTCACCCGCCACAGTGACAAAAATGAGAATTTCAACCGCGGTGACGTTTATACCGCAGCCCTCAACGCTTGGACTGTATGGGCCGGTGGGCGCACAGCCGTCGGCACGGAGATGCGTCAAGAGGGTATCTACAGCACGAATCTGGGCCGTCCGCTCAGCGAGAGTGAGCAGTTTCCTGTTCGCGGCCAGGGCGATATATTGTATAACCACCATGACAGCCGTACTAATATTAGCTATTTTGTAGAGCACAACATCGTACTTGATCATTGGACTGTCTCGGCTGGTGTCATGGCGCAGCGTAACACGAGCACGGCCCGCACTTTCCGTTTCTATCCAGGTGTCGACGTCAGTTGGCGTCCTGGGCGATGGCAGGTCTATGCTTCGTGGAACCGCTCCATGCGCCTGCCGACATTCACTGACCTCTGGTACAAGAGTCCCACGCAGGAGGGCAACGTCGGATTGCGCCCTGAGGAGTGCTCGGCATGGCGACTGGGTAGCACTTGGCAGGGACGTGTCGTCACGCTCAACGTAGATGGCCACTTCACACGCGGCATAAATATGATAGACTGGGTGATGCGCAGTGCCGATGACAAATACCATGCCACGAGTTTCAGTCTCGACAATCTCGGTGCCGCTGTTGCCGCAACAGTGGATTTCGATGATTGGCTTGGTAGCCGGCAACCCCTTTCGCGTCTGCGTCTCGACTACGCTTATATCTACCAGCATCGCCGTAACGGCATGGACTTTTATAAATCGAACTATGCTCTCGAATACCTGCGCCATAAGTTTGTCGCCACACTCGATCATCGCATCTTCTCCCGTTTGGCAGCCACTTGGACTGTCCGGGTGCAAGACCGTGAGGGGGCTTATATCCTCTATCGTAATGGACAGTCGACAGGTGAGCTGCATCCTTATGGCACACATGCCCTGCTTGATTGTCGCTTGCATTGGGACGCACCGCACTATGGCCTCTATGTCGACATGACCAACATCACGGCACATCGCTACTTTGATTTGGCCAATGTGCGTCAGCCTGGATTTATGCTCATGGGGGGAATCAAGTTCCGGCTCTGAGATTGTGCTTATGCGGGGCTCTCCAGCCGCATCCAGCGCAGCTGGGCGCTAGTTCTGTTTAGCCCAAAGCCAATGCCCCATGTTAGAGCTATCCCATAACGGTCTAATGACCGATTGGGTTTAGTCGCAGTCAGCCCGCAGCACCCTTTTCTGTAAGGGGCTGCGGGCTGTTTCCGCGTGTGGCTGTCCGCAGACAACCGGTAAGTATGGAGGAGCGAGATCTAGGCCTCGTTGTCTGTCTCGCTCCAGCCGGTATACGACCGGTCACTGCACTTTTGGCTCACTGGAACTGTGCGCGTCATACTGGATATTGGGCTTTCAGCATGCAATAGTGAATAGGCGTGAGGACGTGGAACGGCAGACTTCAGCGCTTCTGCTCACCGAAATCGGCCTGTTGCTGTTCCACCTCTTTGAGCTGCTGGTCACTGCGCTTTCTGGCAGCCTGCTCGCGGTCGAGATCAGCCTTGCTTTTGGTGGTCGGTCGGCCATATACGTTTGTGGCTGCCGCTGGGGCTTGTGCCGCCTCGCTGTCGTTATAAATTGCAGGGCGAGTGGCTGGACGTGTCGTCAGTTCGAGCACAGCCGAGACCGGCATCTGCGTCCCCTCGAAGAGTACGCTGGCTGTCACACGGACTGGCCCAGGCCGCAATGTGGACTGTAGCAAGACTGGTGCTGTACCCCACTTGACGGGAGCGGGGTTGGCCAGAATACTGGCATCACCGAGCAGACGCCCCTCACCTTCGATGCTGAAGGCGATGTGATAGTTGTTCAGGCGCTTGATGTTACCGTCAGCATCGGCCACGGCAGCCACGAGAGTCACAATGTCTGAGCCGTCAGCTGTCAACCCCTGTCCTTCGTCGTCGGCCCAAAGTAACAGCTTCGATGGCCGGAGGGCGGGACGGACTTCGTGTGTGGCCACCACTTTGCCATCCATCAGACCCTCGGCCCGCAGAAAAACGTCAGCTTGACGGCCATGGTACATGGACAGGTTCTTACATGTCATGAAGTCGAACACACCGGGGAAGGTGATGATGGGCGATGGCATTCCGGTGCTGTCGCCTGATTTGTTGTAAGTATAGGTCTTGCCATCTCGGTTGAAGGTCAGGCGCACTTCGTCACAGTTGGAGTAGACTGTGACGTCAGCCGGTGAGAATGGTGTCATCTCATGGGCAATATAGACCATGGGACCTGTCTCGAAAGGCTTGTTCTCTTTGAGGGGCGGGCGTTGTGCCTTGAACATTTGGTAGGCATATTTCGGCTGGCGAAACACGTCCATCAGGCCACCGTAGAAAGGATCGGGGTGATAGCCGCGCTGGTGGTCGAATGCATGCCAAAGGCAACCGCCCACATGCTGGCGTGGGGTGCGGCAGAGCACGTCGTAACACGTGAAGTCATAGTTCGGCTTCGCATAGTGCTGTGCTTGGATGAGCATCGGCACCTCACCCCAGTTGCGGGCCACGCGGCTCGGCGAGTTATGGGAGTTCCAGTCATCGACATTGTCACCCCATTCACGGGTGAAGTAGGTCAGCTTTGGATCCATCTCGCCGATGGCATCAGCCTTCTCGCCAGCGGCAGGATGTGAGAACAAAACAGGGTAGGTCTCATGGCCACGTGCCCGGGCATCACAGGCTGTGTAGCAATAAGGATAGGGATATTCCTCCTTGACAATCTCTTGCGTCTGGCGGGCGAAGTCTGCCGGATACCAAGTCTCATTGAGAATCGGCTCCCAGAGCCAGACACTTGGGTGGTTGCGGTCACGGCGCACCAGCTGGCGCGTGTCGTCGAAGACACGTTGTGCGAAGATGGGAGCCTCGTTCCAGAACTGCCAGCCCGGTATGTTGTCGATCACGAAGAGGCCGAGCTCGTCGCAGGCGTCCATGAATGCGGGGTCTTGCGGGCAGTGGGCGTTGCGGATCACCTTCAGCCCGGCGTCGCGCAGTTTCTTAGCGTCGCGCCAGTGCAGGCTGTTGGGGACGGCATTGCCGATGACACCATAGTCCTGATGCCTGTTGGCACCGATGAGCGGCGCGCCATAAGGCTGCCCGTTCAGCCAGAAACCGTCTTTCCCCTTGAACTCCACGCTGCGAATGCCGATGCGACGCCGGTAACCGTCGACGACATGTCCTTTTTTGTCCACTATGCGGACGTAGAGGTCATAGAGCGCTGGTGACTCCGGGCTCCATAGTCGTGGCTGCCTCAGCGTGATGCGCTTTGTACTGCTCTCCGCCGATCTTGGACCGAGGTGCACAGCGTCGTTGATGACAGCTACCCGTTGGCCCTCAGGGTTGAAAAACTCAAACTCCACGGTGCCGCGGAAGCTCGTAGCACCGGCATTGCGCAGATGGGTCTTCAGCAACACGTCCGCTTTTTCCGCCGACACTTTGTCATAGGCAACAAAAAGTCCGCCTCCAGCTTTGACCTGTTCCACGTTGGGGTCTGTGATGAAGACTTTGTTGTGACTGATGAGCCAGCAGTCGCGGTAGATGCCGCCGAAGTAGGTATAATCGAGTGTTTCCTGGGGCTTTCCAGGAGGGTAGGAAGGGTCGTTGCTGTTGTCGGCCATGACCGCGATCACATTGTCGGCTCCCCAGCGGATCGCTTTTGTCACGTCGACGATGACGGGCAGATAACCGCCGTAGTGTTCAGCCAGCAGCGTGCCGTTGACGTAGACACGGCTTTTTCCCATGATGGCTTCGAAATGGAGCGACAGTTGCTTGCCGCGCAGTGAGTCTGCCGGTGTGAAGTGTTTGCGGTACCACACTTCTCCTTGGTAGTTGATGCAGCCACTGGCCTCCGTCGGGAGATACTCGATGCCGTTGGGCAGGCTGACGATACCCCATGCGCTGTCGTCGAAATCGCTGCGCTCAGCCCCGTTGGCTGCGCCCTTGTGGAAGCGCCATGCCGGATTCATGGAGAAGACAGTGCGCCCGGTGCCGGGTACTTCGTAAAATCCGGCGGTGGAAAATTCAGGTTGGCGTTGCGCCGCGGCGTCTGGGACTTGCGACAGGCCGCCGACGAGGAGGCAGAGGGCTGCGACTAGCAGTGATTTCATGATGGCTTGTGGATAAGTGGATAAATTGAATAATGCGTGAAATGACAAACTGCAAATTTAGATGTTCTAGATGAAACACCCAACTGTTGTGGCCTGATTTTGCCACCTCTGAGGGTGGAACCCAGAGTGAAAATCAACTTCGACACGTCTAAGGACAGGTTCTATGGGAACTTTCCCTAACTTTGCATTTGCTGTTGTACTCTATAGACCCCATGACGGTCTAAGTTTTGAGTTTAACACTGCTTGCTTTCGGCGCCCGGAAACCGTATCTTTGTACCAGAGGAAACGGCTGTCCCACGCGGATGGCCGTTTTTCGTGCCCGGTGGCGACCGGCATCGCCATCATATGGCAAAATTGGGGCCATTTTTACGAGCAACTTCCCTAGGGCCCGGTAAAATTTGCTCCGGGCTAATTCAGATTTGCCCCGGGGAAGTTCCGCTGAAGTCCCGATTTAACATTCCACATTTGCCCGAAGGTTAAATAAGTTAAGGTGGCGTTCTGGCAATTGAGGCAAAAAAGTGAAGTGGCGGGTGGTGCGGTGCTATATTATGGGGCCGTCGGGCAACCTTGGGCGTCCCGGATTCGTCGATCGCAAAGAAGATATATGTCTGTGCGAACTTCAAGCGCAATTCAGATTTTAGGCACCTAATTATAGGTGTATTACAACTCGAAAATCTTTTGATGAATGTCCTGTGGGTGTGAGGTAAAGATAGCCATTTAACCGGACAACCAGCCTACTCTCAGGGCATAAACTTGCTCGACAAGTCGGAATCCAGCGTATCAGCCACGAAACGCTAGGAAGTGAGGCTTACGTGAAGCGCTTGGATCGATACAAGCACCTGCTCGTCATGCTCTTCGGCGTGTCCAGACATTTTGATTCCCTAAGGGAATTGGAGATTGGGAAGAAAGTCGGGGCGGACAAGCTCCAACACCTCGGTCTGGATTATCCGCTGAGTTTTGCGGAGTCCATATAAGGGCTATCAGTTGCTCAATGCTTTTGTTCTTACTTAAATTGTTCTTCTATATACTCAATAAGCTCTGAGTTATTTCTCATGGGATGCTGCAAACTGCGGCCCCCATGAAATCCGTTCTCAAAGAGCTTCGTCTCACTCAACGCATCACCATTGTACTCTTCTACAAGTTCGAGCTTATAGGTTTTATCTCTTGGGGCAGCACCATTCCAGTATGCACTATCGCCACGTTCTTGATTGGCAGCGGTAACAATGGTCTTGAAACGCACACATCGTTCATCCGACATAAAGAGATAGACAATGTCACCTACGGCGAATCTTACTCTTTCTTGTCTCCATGAAATGTAGCCCAACTCTTGAAGAGCCTTTGCATGATTACATCTTGCTTTATTCGCAAATGCCAACCAACTATGATTCATTTTCTAATACTTTTTGAAGGGTTTGTACTAACATGTATCTTATGTCAACGCCAAGGCTATTGTCACCTTTTTCAGGGTTGCAAGATCTGGCTGTGAGGAGTTTGTGCACCCCTTTAAAACTGTAGCAGGATCTTTATTCAACTCAGCCGCCAGCAGCATTTCCACCGACATCTGCCACACTGCCGTGCTGTCGGTGATCCCGGGAAGTGCGCACAGCTGTATTTGCCTGAGATGGGGGATGAGATAGCCGAATCTTGGGAAAGAGCCCGAAGGAAAGATTGCGCCGCCGTCAGCGGCTTTCGCTGTGTCCGTGCAGTGCCGAGAGAATATAGAGCTGCATCATGCGTATAGCCCGGGCATTCTCGCCGCCGTTGGGGATGATGATGTCGGCATACTGCTTCGTCGGTTCGATGAACTCGTCATGCATGGGCTTGAGCACGTTGCGATATTTGTTGATGAGCATCTCTAACGGGTGGCCGCGTTCGGCAATGTCACGCTCGATGACGCGGAGAAGGCGTTCGTCAGATTCGGCATCTACGAAGATTTTAAGATCCATGAGGTCGCGCAGCGACTTGTCGTAAAGTGTCATGATGCCTTCGACAATGATGACGTCACAGGGCGCGATGTGTACAGTCTCGGTCAATCGTGTGCAGGTGATATAAGAATAGGTGGGCTGGTCGATGGCATGACCGGCACGAAGTTCTGCGATATGTCGGGCCAGCAGTGGCCACTCGAAGGCGTCCGGGTGATCGAAGTTGGTACGCTTGCGTACCTCTAGGGGTAAGTCGGACTGGTCATTGTAGTACGAGTCCTGCGGTATTACCGCCACGGTTCCCTCCGGTAAACTCTCTTGTATCTTGCGCACCACAGTGGTCTTGCCAGAGCCGGTGCCGCCTGCTATACCGATTATCAACATATGTTTCTTGCTTTTCTGATTCAGATTCTGTTGGCAATGCAAAAATAATTAATCCCTATCAGACAGCGAAGGCATACGATGGGATTTTTGTACTTTTGCCCTTAGTATGCTTTACCACCAATGGCTTTCTCACTCATGACACCGCTAGAAATCATTTCGAAATACTATCCAGAGGACAATGCCTTGCGCCGTCTTCTCATTCATCACAGTCTACAGGTGGCGCGTCGCGCCCTGCTCGTCGCGCTTAGCCATCCTGAGCTTAAACTGGACTGCGACTTCCTCTACCGTGCCTCGATGCTGCATGACATCGGCATCTTCTTGACCGATGCCCCCGAAATACACTGCCATGGCACACAGCCCTATCTGATCCACGGACGACTTGGTGCCGAGTTGATGCGGCGCGAGGGCGATGAGCGCACGGCTCGTGTCTGCGAGCGGCATACCGGAACCGGACTTACCGCCGATGTCATAGCCCTGCGTGGCATACCATTGCCACCAGCTGACTATAGCCCGCAGACGCTTGAGGAGCAGGTGGTCTGCTATGCCGACAAGTTCTATTCCAAGAGTCATCCAGAATGGGAACGCACCGTGTCCCAGACGGCGAAGAGCTTGGAAAAATTCGGTGCCACCTGTGTGGAGAAGTTCATGGATTGGGAAAGGCGCTTCGGATAGATGGAGGGGCAGGGAGTCTTGGCGCTTTCTCGCGAAAAGCCGAGGTGCCGGCCGGGCCAAAGGAGATTTGTCGGCAGGCGGTTCGGTGAACCCAATATTTTTCAGTACTTTTGCACCCCGTCAAAGCAAGAGCATATCCCATTTTGAGAACCATCATATTCATTCTCTTCTCGGCCATTGTGGCCTTCAGTTTAGCAGTGACGCGTCCGGCAGCATTGCCTGTTGGCGTATCTGCCGGTTTAGCGGCAGATTCTGGGGGGCTGGACGGCCTGCGTACAGACACGGCCCGGGCACTGCAGGCGACTCGAACGGCGATGGCAAAGGTCGCCGACAGCCTGTCGACCGACAGTTTGCATCCTGTTCTACCCACTGGAAGAAGGGGCATCAAGTATGACTCTGCGGCTGTGGATTCAGCTGCCACCGATACCGTAGCCAAGAAGAAACCCGGCATCGATGCCCCAGTCGAGTATGAAAGTGCAGACTCCCTCGTCTATGACGCTGATACACGCTTGGTGTATTTGTATGGCAAGGCCAAGGTCAATTACCTCAACATGGAGCTCGACGCTGCCAAGATAGCCATGAACATGGACAGCAGCCTTGTGCATGCCGATGCCGCTCGCGACACCGCTGGTGTGCTTTCAGATGCACCAGTGTATAAGCAAGGGACTGACACTTACAACAGTGAGCAGATGTCTTTCAACTTCAAGACGAAGAAAGGCTTCATCACCAATGTGGCCACGACGCAGGGCAATGGCTTTCTCAACAGCGAGCGTTCCAAGCGCACGGACGATGGTACGCTCTATTTGGAACATGCCAAATATACGACCTGTGATGCGGAGCACCCGCATTTTTACCTCGCCTTGTCACGAGCCAAGGTGCGGCCAGGAAAGGAGACCATCTTTGGGCCGGCTTACCTTGTGGTTGAAGACGTTCCGTTGCCACTGGCCATCCCTTACGGTTTCTTCCCTTTCAACAAGAAGTATTCCAGTGGTTTCATTATGCCCTCTTATGGCGATGAGACCAGCCGTGGCTTTTATTTGCGAGATGGCGGTTACTACTTCGCGCTCAACGACTATATGGACTTCAAAGCTCTTGGCGAAATCTACACCAAGGGGTCGTGGGGACTGAGTGGAGAGACCAACTATCGGCGTCGCTATCATTATAGCGGCAATTTCTATGTCAGCTTCCTGCGCACAGTCGAGGGAGAAAAGAATATGCCCGACTATGCGGTGACAAAGAGCTTGAAGGTGCAATGGACGCATTCCAAGGATGCCTCTTCCGGGTCGAATACCACCTTCTCCGCACGTGTCAACTTCGCGTCGGAGAATTATGAGCGCTCCAATTTGGAGAGCATGTACAATCCCTTGGCCTATACACAGAGCACGCGTGCCAGTTCGGTCAGTTTTTCCCATACCTTTCCAAGTATTGGCCTGACCATATCGGGGTCGGCCAACCTCACACAGAGCCTGCGTGACTCCTCTGTGGCCGTCACGTTGCCCGACTTGAGTATCTCGCTCAACCGCTTTTACCCTTTTCGTCGCAAGCGGCAGGCTGGGGCAGAGCGTTGGTATGAGAAAATTTCAATGTCTTACACGGGGTCGCTGTCCAACAGCATCACAACAAAGGAGGATCGGCTTTTCAAGTCAAACCTGATCAAGGACTGGAGCAACGGCATGCAGCACCGCATCCCCATTGATGCCACGTTCCAGCTCTTTCGCTACATCAACATATCGCCGCAATTCTCTTTTCGCGACATCATGTACACTAACCGGGTGATACGTTCGTGGGATGACAAAACACAGACCGAGGTGGCTGATACGACCTACGGCTTCTACAATCTCTATGATTGGAGCTTGGGAGTCTCTGCCAACACGACACTCTATGGTTTCTACAAGCCATGGCGAAAGCTATTCGGCGATAAAATCATGGCCATTCGCCATGTCTTCAAGCCCAACATATCCTTCAGCTATGCTCCCGATTTCACAGCTTCGCGTTACGGCTATACCCGTACTTATATCCGCACGGATGCCAATGGCGAGGTGTCTACAGTGGAGTATTCGCCTTATTCCGGTGGCATCTACGGTTATCCGTCGGGAACCAAGCAAGGTTCCATCACGATGAGTGTCTCAAACAATGTGGAGATGAAGGTCAAGAGCGATCGCGACTCTACCGGTGAGCGTAAGATAAGCATCATTGACGAGCTCTACGGTTCGCTTTCCTACAATCTCGCAGCGCAGCAGCGGCCTTGGAGCAATCTCAATACGCGTGTACGTTTGAAGTTGACCAAGAGTTACACCTTCTCACTTGCGGCCGTCTTCGCCACTTACGCCTATGCTTTCGACAAGAACGGACGCGTGGTCACCTCTGACCGCACGGAATGGAGCTACGGCCGCTTCGGCCGTTTTCAGGGCATGTCGCAGAGTCTCTCTTACACATTCAACAACCAGACACTGGACAAGCTCTTCCATAAAAAAGGCAAGGGGACGAGCAATAGTGACAACACGGAAGCTGACGACGACATGACCGACAACGAGGATGCCAACATTGACCCAGACATCAAGAAGTCACAGCGTGACAGCAAGAGCGTGAAAACTGGGAAGGCGAAGGTGGACAAGGATGGCTATCTGGCTTTCTCCATTCCATGGTCGTTCACCGTCTCATATGGTATATCGATGTCTGAAGATCGAACGCGACAGATCAACGTTCGACGCATGCGCTACCCCTACTCATTCACCCAGACGATGAATTTCTCCGGCTATATCCGCATTGCTGATGGTTGGAACATCACGTTCTCGTCTGGCTACGATTTCGACTACCACCAGCTCTCCATGACGACGGCTTCTGTCAGCCGTGACTTGCACTGTTTTGAGATGTCGTGCTCCATTGTCCTTCGGCCCTATTCCTCCTTCAACTTCACATTCCGTGCCCGTGCCAACGAATTAGCTGACGCTCTGAAGTGGGATAAACGCAGTTCTTACAGTTCAAACATCGAGTGGTATTAGCATTGGTTGCGTGGGCCACTATGATTGGGCCTGCGCAAACAAAAAAATGGACGCAGCAGGCAAGATATCGTTCAGATCGGTGTTTTATATATACAGGTATGCCTTTCCGGCTCACGCCTTTGACAAGAATAGAAATTACCAAAAGACAAAACGCAACGTACTCATCATGAAAAAAAATCTTCAGGCTTTGCTGCCCTGTGCTATCGCGCTATTGCTGGTTTCCTGCAACGATTCGACCTACGAGACGCATCAGACCTATTTCTATCCCCAGACACCTAATGGCATGGTTTTCTACGCCGATCAGACGCAAGACACCATCCATGTCATCTCGCTTGACTCGTGGACGGCTTCCATCTCAGCCACTGGAGATTGGTTGAGTGTCAACCCCACTTCTGGTACAGTCGTGAACATGCAGAACAGTGACACAAGACTAGACGTCACCACCAAAATCAATGACACAGGGAAGGTGCGCATCGGTTATATTTTAGTCAATGGCTATGACCAAGTGGGGATGCCTGTCGTACAGAACTATTGGCACAATATCACACAGCCTTCAGCCGTCAACACGTCTTCCACCGTGATCACTGACCCCACTGAGCGCAAGGTGGCTTTTCCCATGAGTCTCAAGGCTACGTCTGCAGACACATCGGTTGTTTTCACAGTCTATGCAGACGCGCAGTTGGCAAGCGAAGAGACTTGGATCGTACCGGAGACGACGAGTTTCACCCCGGGAAAACATAAGGTGAAAGTCTCCGTCGGCAACAATGCGACAGGTGAGGCGCGTACGGGTAAGCTAATCCTGACCTCATCAGGAATCAGTACGTCAATACTGTTCAATCAGGAAGCTAAATAGAAAACGGCCTTTATCCGAAAACCAATTGTGCCACGTCAATTAATCAATGACGTGGCACAATTGGTTTTCGAGGCTCTCTTCTGAGTAGACGGAGCCCGATCAATGTTTTCTTACTTGATGCGTACAAAGGTGGATGGGCGTTCGACGTAGCCCGGAATGACCGCATCCTTGCAGTGCTCCAGCAATACAGGCTTCTGGTTAGGGTGAAACGGCTTGTAGTCTGTGTTGGTCTTCACCTTATTCTCTTTGAATACCAGCCCGTCGACTGACTTGGCATAAAGTAGCGGTCGGTCGAAGGTGTCAAACTCATTGTCCACAATTGTGATGGCACCAGGGTGGCCGCCATGGAAATACTGCCGTTGTGCCGGCAGATTTGGAATCTCAGGGTATATGGAGATAATGGCATTGGTGAACTGGAACATGCTTGTCAGTGCATTGACAAAGCGGTTCTTGCGGATGACGAGGTCACGCACGGCGCCACTTTCATACCAGCCATTGCAGTCGCCACAGAGCAAGATGGCAGTACCGGAGGTATGGTCAAAAAGGTTGCGTTCACAGACGGTACGACGCGGAGAACTGAATAGGGCGCCTCGGGCACGGTTGTTGCGGACGATGTTGTCACGGAATTCCACCTCTGGTGTCCATGTCAGGTTCTCAACGCCATAGCCTTCGTTGGCACTGACGGCAGCAGGGACTGGTTGCTTGAACTGAATAATGAACTCTCGGCAACCGGTGACGCTGGCTTGGTTGACTGGGCGTATGTCGCTGATGACATTCGGTGTGCCAGTGTTTTCCATCGTAGCTGAACGAATGAACGACACGGTGTCACCGGCGTCGCCCCAAGCGAAACCCCAAGCTTGATCGTGTTCGAAGCGGCAGCGCAGTGTGTGGTCATCAATGCGCTCACGAACACGAAGGTAGATGCCGTGCACATTGATGGCATCGTCCATCATGCCCTCGTAAAGTCCCTTTTCGGAGATGATCTTGCCACGGCATTGTGAAAAGTGCGTCGCGTCAGCCTGTGTGGTGAAGTAGCGAGGATCGTTCTTGCCGCGCAGGCAGACCCTGAATTTGTGCAGTGTGATGTCCGTGCTGCGTTGGGCCAATAGCCCCATGCCCTCAGCATAGTGAACTTTGACGTCGGATATTGAGGTGTTGGTGCAGGCATCGAGAAATATTCCCGGGTGAGGGCGTCCCCAGCCGCGCATGGCAACCCGTGTGCCGACCGGAAGGCGGCTGTCACGCCAAGCGGGGGCCTGCAGTGTGCGGTCGCCGACAGGCTTCACGTCACTGGTGTTGATACCGAGATCACTCGTGTTGTAGACGATGTGGCGCGTAGCTCCCTCGAAGGCAATGCCGGAGGCCGGCTGAATGGACCAGTCGTCGCCATAGCTCTCGAAACGGCCATTGTCGGCGATACGGTATTTGACGTAGTCGCTGACACGGAAGGTGATGCCAGTGTCGGGGTCGTTGTCAACGATTTCGACCTGCGTGATTTGTGGGTCAGCAAAATCGATGGACAAGCGCCTGACCGTGCAATTCAACGTCCCGATCATGGCAATGGGAAGCATGCGCCCGTGGAAGATAAAGTCAGAGCCGCAACCGTCGAGCGTGACATTCTTGAGATCGCGTAGGCAGATGCCGACGACCTTGGGCTGGTTCTGGTCGTGGTTGGAGATGTACAGTTCGAGGTGCTCAGCGTCGGCAGCGTGAAAATCGTAACGGCCACGCTTGAACTTGAGCACGATGTCATCGCCATTGGTGTTTTCACCGGTGACGGTTTCGATGACGTTGCGGAGTCGCGAACAGAGGTCACGGCTGTCGCTGCCGGGGAGAATGCCATGGTCTTTCAAGTTGACGACACGGCGTCCGGCTGTAGCTGTGCCCCAGCATAGTATGGAGCATAACAGCAGGTAGTAGATCCTTTTCATGATGTTTATGCGGAACAGGTTAGATTTATAATTGGAATGTGGAACCCAGTGCTTCTTCTCTGTGAGGTATCAGTGTGAATGGCGTAGGCTTGGCTTATATGTGCCGGTGTCTAGGAATATATCGGTGGGGTAGTCTATGTCCACCAGACTGAGGGCGTTTCCCGGTACACTCTCACCAGCTGCGCAGCGGTTCTTGCGCTGGATGACGTGACAGAAACCCTCTACAGTCAATCTGTGGCGCCCTATGTCGAGCAATGTTCCGACTATAGCCCTGACCATGTTGCGCAGAAAACGGTCGGCTGTGATTTCGAAACGCCACAGATCAGGCTCTATTTCTATCCAGCGGGCCAGATCGATACGGCAAATATTGGTTTTCACGTCCGTATTGACCTTACTGAAGCTGGTGAAGTCATTGAAGTCAGCCAACCGTGCGGCGGCGGCGTTCATCAGCGCAAAATCCGGTTTGAAGAATACGCGGGTGGCATAGTGCCGGCGGAACGGATCCTTGTGCGTATAGACATGGTAGTGGTAGGTACGTGAGCGGGCGTCGAAACGCGCGTGGGCCTCTGGCCTTACGGGTCTTATGCAGCCAATGCCGATATCTGGTGGTAACAGACGGCAGAGCTTGTCTGTCAGGCGGACTGTATCAAGTGACTCCTCAACATCGAAGTGGGCCACCATGCACCGAGCATGCACCCCGGTGTCTGTACGGCCAGCGCCGACGGTCTCTATAGGACACCGCAACAGTGTCGAGAGAGCCTCGTTGAGCTTTTGCTGTACGGTGACGGCATTAGGCTGTATCTGCCAGCCGTGGTAGGCAGTGCCGTCATAAGAGAGGTAGATAAAGTAGCGCATGCTGTTGGCTGGTAGAGAAGAATCGTGGTGGGTGGAGCCTACGTCCGCAGAGTAAAGTTTATAGAATAAAACCAATAAGTCTGCCGGCACGTGTCGTGGCGGCAGACTTATGGCTGTATTGTCCGTTGTAGGGAGATTCGTTAAGCCTCTTCAGCAACGACTTCAAAAGGAATTTCTACGGAAACGTCCTTGTGGAGGTTGACTGTAGCGTGGAACGAACCGACAGTTTTGGCCTCCTTCACCGTGATGGTCTTGCGATCGATGTTGAAACCGCGCTTAGCCAGTTCTTCGGCGATGTGCAAACTGTTGACCGAACCATAAACCACACCGGTAGCGCTGACCTTGGTGGGGATAATGATGGGTTCGATGTTCTTGAGTTGTTCGGCGAGAGCCTCGGCCTCAGCCTTGATCTTGGCAATCTTGTGGGCACGCTGCTTCAGTTCTTCTGCAAGCATCTTGCGGGCGGAAGCCGAAGCGATGACAGCCTTACCGGTCGGGATGAGGAAGTTACGGCCATAGCCGTCCTTTACCTTTACGATGTCGTCTTTGTAACCAAGACCCTGTACGTTCTCTTTCAGAATGAGTTCCATAATCTAAAGCCTCCTTTATTATTTCATCAAATCGGTTACGAAAGGCAGCAGGGCCAATTGGCGGGCACGCTTGACAGCTTGGGCCACGCGGCGCTGATACTTCAGGGATGTGCCGGTGATACGACGGGGCAAAATCTTGCCTTGCTCGTTGAGAAATTTCTTAAGGAACTCAGGATCCTTGTAGTCGATATACTTGATACCGCTCTTTTTGAAACGGCAGTATTTCTTCTTCTTGACGTCTACTGTGGGCGGCGTCAGATAACGGATTTCAGATTGTGATTGTGCCATTGCTTAGTCCTCCTTTTTAGATTTGATGTTACGACGTTTCTCTGCATACAGAGCAGCATACTTCTCAAGCTTCACCACGAGGTGGCGGATGACGCGCTCATCGCGGCGGAAACCGACTTCGAGCTTCTCGATTACGGTTGGCTCAGCCTTGAACTCAAGCAACTGGTAGAAACCGGTGGACTTCTTCTGGATGGGATAGGCCATCTTCTTCAAGCCCCAGTTCTCTTCATTGATAATCTCAGCACCGGCGGCGGTGAGAATACCCTTGAACTTTTCGACCGTCTCCTTCATCTGTTGGTCAGACAAAACGGGAGTCATAATGAAAACGGTCTCGTACTGATTCATCATACTGTGTTTGTGATGTGATGGTTATGATATTGCAAAATCGCGGCGCAAAGGTACGCATATTTTCCATACCCGCCAAATTTCTCCGCTATAAATTGTTGTCAGGCAGACGGAAACCGCTGAAAACCGGCGTAAGCGTCGCGGTGGAAGGTCGTTGGGCGCTTCTCCGATTGGACGGTACGGCTGTCTGGCCATGGCGGGAGGTGGCACGCTATTGTGTTGGCGCCTATTTTCGCTTCAGCTCTTTCAGTGCTGCACCGTAGGCCTTTTCCCAGTCAGTGTTCAGGGAAAAAGGCGTCAGTTCGCTGCCGGCGGTAATGTAAGATTGCGTGGTGCTCACGTCAGGGTCATTGAAAAGAGGATTATTGCGCGAGGCATCCATAAACATATAGATTTTCTCTTTGCGCGTCTCCTCCTTAGCCTTATGATCCTTGAGTATCTCATCGAAGAAGAGCGACAGGAACTCAGAGAGGTAATAAGCCTGGGTGTTCAGGAAAGAGGCTTCTACCGTTGGCATGGTGTCGAAAGCCTTTTTCTTGAGGTAGACGAGGGCCGTCAGTTTGAATTGTGCGATGCGCGTCTGGGTGAAACTGGCTGTGGGCGTGTTGACAATCTTAGTGGCATTCTCAAGGGCCACGTTGTAGACTTCCTGCGCTTGGCTGCTGATCGGCAGGCCAAGAATGGTGAGTAGAACGAAGTATAAGACTTTCATGTCAATGGTGTTTTTTGAGATGTAAATGCTGGTCTATGCAGTGTGGAAATTCTTCTTCGTAGTGTGAAATCATGATGAGTGTTTTTCGCGGGTCGGTCATGTAGGCGTCGATGATTTCCCGAGCCCGCTGTCGTCTCTTGTTGTCGAGTCCGTGAAAGGGTTCGTCGAGGACAAGTAAGTCGGGTTGTTTGACGAAAGCCCGGATGAGGAGTATGAGGCGCTGCTCGCCTGAAGAGAGTTTCAGGTAGGGATGGTCAGCCAGATCTTCAGCGCAAAAAGCCCGTAGCCATTCTCTGCTGGTCGCTTTGTCCTCTTCACTGATCCGGCGATAGAGCCCGATGGTGTCATACAGCCCGCTTGCGACGATATCTATGGCCGGCAAGTCTTTTTTATATGTGCTGTATATCTCAGGCGAGACATAACCTATGCGTTTCTTGATGTCCCAGATGCTTTCACCGTGGCCACGTCGTTTGCCGAACAAGCTAATGGAACGGGCATAGGCCATCGGGTTGTCGGCGCAGATGAGCGATAAGAGTGTTGTCTTCCCTGCACCGTTCTCACCAGTGACGGCCCAGTGCTCTCCCCGCTTGACTGTCCAAGACAGATCACTGAGGATGTTGCGCCCGTCATAGGATAGGTTGACATTGTGAAGTTCAACGATGCTGTCGTCTTCTCCGTTAGGCGCCGAGGTGCTGTCATTGGAGAAAGGCAACTGGAGCTTTGGCGCTTCTGTCTTTTCCTCTGGGACGTGGGCAACATAGGTTTCTCGGCTCACCGGTGCCAGAACGTGCTTTTCGCTTACGGGGATCACAGTCTTGATAAAGGCTGGGATGTCTTCGGGCCGTGAGACGACGATGACGAGCGTCAGTTCTTGGGCTATCTGCTCGAGGAGTGAAGTCAGCATACCACGTGCCCCGCTATCGAGCCCTATATAAGGATTGTCTATAATGAGCAGTTCAGGGCGCGCCACGAGTGCCTTGCAGATCTGGAAACGCCTCAGCTCACCGCTCGACAGTGTGTTGACTTTGCGGTCGAGGTTGGCTGTCACCCCTATGCGGCTGAGCAGCGACAGATCTGCCGGCGTGAGCGCCGTTCTCCCGAATTCATGCAGCAAGAGGGCTCTGACTGTCGGGAAAGTGGCTTCATCACCCTTGTTCCAACGCTGTTGATAATATTGGGGAGCTGCGCCACCGTAGACATCGCGAAATGTGATGTGCCTGATGCGTGACGACCGGTCTGTCCCCCCTGTGCGGAACCGGTATCTTGGCTCATCGCCCTGTAACGGGTGCGCACCGGTGATGATGTCGACAAGCAATGACTTTCCACTGCCGTTCAGCCCGCAGATCGCTGCAGGCTGTCGCGACAGCAGGGTGATATCTACCGGCTGGAGCCTGTAGTCGGGGTGGCGTGTGACGCCATGGCTGATGGCTACGATTTCTTGCATAATGCTTGTGCCAGTTTTTGCTGTGGAACGGTCAATGCCGGCTTCCCACTTGAGGTGGTACCGGATCTTTTGCTATGGCGCTCAATGATGTCTTTCCAAGAGACAGATCTGCCGACGGTGGGGATGGGTCTCGCCGTCTGGAGAAAATGGCAGTAGGCGGCAGCCAGTGCATCTGTGGCGTCGAGATAGGGCAGCATCGACTTGTCATTGATACTCATGATGCGCTTCAGTATGCCAGCCACTTGCTCTTTGCTGGATTGCCCGTTTCCGGTGATGGCCATCTTAATTTGCATGGGGGCATATTCATGGATCGGCATGTTGCGGCTGATGGCAGCGGCGATAGCTACGCCTTGGGCGCGTCCCAGTTTGAGCATACTCTGTACATTCTTACCGAAGAATGGCGCCTCAATAGCCAGTTCGTCAGGGTGAAATGCATCGATAATGCCCGCAACGCGCTCATAGATGCGTCCGAGCTTGGTGTAGATGTCCGTGCAGCGGCGCAAGTCTATGACCCCCATGGCTTGCATATCCACTCGACGCCCTGTCACACTGATGACACCATAACCCAGAAGGTTCGTTCCGGGGTCGATGCCGAGAATGATACGGCTTGGTGCTGCGCTGGGGGACGGTGGTGCGATTGTATCCATGGCTTTCTATCGGATAACAAATGTACGGAATCTGAAGAAAATGGGGAAGATTTCTTCTGTGAAAGATTATTATCTGGGGATTTAATCCTACATTTGCACCGGTAAAACCAACTCAAAGCTAACGATGAAACGAACGATCTTTACTTTCTTGCTCTTCGTCTCAGGACTGATTTGCGCAACGGCCCAAGCTGTCATCAAGTTCGACAAGACGAGCTTCAATTTCGGCACCTTTCCCGAGGAAAAACCGGTGTCCACGGTTTTCTATTTTACGAACACAGGCGACAAGCCGCTTGTTGTGCAGCAGGCCATATCGACGTGCGGCTGCACTGTAGCCAGCTATACCAAGACACCGATCGAGCCGGGAAAGAAGGGGCAGATCAAGGTCACTTACAACGGGAAAGGCAAGCCTGAGGGCTACTTCAAAAAGGTCATCACTGTAAGGACCAACGCCTCAAACGCGTTGTGCCGTATCTATATAGAAGGTAAGATGACGGTCAAGGAATGAAATGACCTGCGCGTCGTCCCATCCGTTCACCCATTCATGCCTCTTACCCCCCAACCCCTTCAACTATGGACAACAATAATTATCTCGTGATTATGGCCGGTGGCATCGGCAGTCGTTTCTGGCCCATTAGCAGCGCTGAGCGCCCCAAACAGTTCCTCGATGTACTTGGTACAGGCAAGACGCTGATACAGATGACACTTATGCGCTTTGCAGGCATCGTCCCGGTGCAGAACGTGTGGGTTGTCACGTCTGCGGCATACCGCCAACTTGTCGAAGAGCAGTTGCCAGAAGTACCCAGACATCAGATTCTTCTCGAGCCGTGCCGTCGCAACACCGCTCCCTGCATCTGCTATGCCAGCTGGCGCATCAAGAAGGTCAACCAGAAAGCCAACATTGTGGTGACGCCCAGCGACCACATCATAGCCGACATTCCTGCTTTCCAAGAGGCCATCAACGATACGCTGGAGTTTGCCGCCGAGACAGATGCCATTGTCACACTCGGCATCCAGCCCACACACGCCGAAACGGGATATGGCTACATCAAAGCCGACCTCAGCTACTCCTCGTCGCGTAAGAAAAACATATTCCGTGTGGACGGATTCAAGGAGAAACCTTCGAAAGAAGTGGCAGAGCAGTATATCCAGAGCTCTGGATATCTTTGGAACTCAGGGATTTTTGTATGGAGTGTCAGTACCATCATCAATGCGTTCAGGGTCTATCAGCCCGACATGTCGCGCCTCTTCGAACGCCTTTTGCCTGTTTACGGAACGCCCAATGAACAGGTACGTATCGACGAGGAATTTCCGCATTGTGAGGATATCTCTGTCGACTATGCCATCCTGGAAAAGGCTGAAGAGGTGTTTGTCTATCCCGCCAATTTTGGCTGGAGTGATCTCGGTACTTGGGGGGCGTTGCGCAAGCAGGTTACCCAGGACGAATATGGCAATGCCACGATCGGTTCAGGCGTCAGCCTTTTTGAAACTTACAACTCCATCATTCATACGACGGGGCTCAAGAAAGTTGTGGTCCAAGGCCTCGATGGCTACATCGTGGCGGAGAAAGATGGCACACTCTTGATCTGTAAACTGTCTGAAGAACAGCGTATAAAACTGTTCCACTAAACCTGTACTTTGGACTTCTCGGCTGTCATTATAGACTGGTATGCTGCCAATCGCCGCGAGCTGCCTTGGCGTGACATCACGGATCCCTATCGCATCTGGCTCTCTGAGATCATCTTGCAGCAGACGCAGGTGGCACAAGGCTATGATTATTATTTGCGGTTCATACGTCTTTTCCCTACAGTCGACGATTTGGCGGCAGCGACAGAAGATGTCGTGTTGAATGCTTGGCAGGGGCTGGGTTACTACAGCCGTGCGCGTAATCTGCACGCTGCTGCCAAGCACATCGTGGCACTGGGCCATTTCCCGTCTACCTATAAGGAGGTCCGGGCACTCAAGGGGGTCGGTGACTATACGGCGGCTGCTATCTGCTCATTCGCTTACGGCATGCCCTGTGCTGTGGTTGATGGCAATGTATATCGCGTACTGTCGCGTCATTTTGGAGTCAGTACCCCCATTGACAGTACGGCCGGTAAACGGGAGTTTGCCGCTTTGGCTAGGCGGCTGCTTGACGAGAAGCGTCCCGGACTTTACAACCAAGCCATCATGGATTTCGGTGCCATCCAGTGTACGCCCCGCAACCCGCAGTGCCTCTGTTGCCCGTTGACGGCAACGTGTCTGGCATTGCATGACGGGCGCATTGGCGAACTTCCTGTCAAGTCGAAGCGTACAGCTGTCGTCACACGTTACTTCGTATATGTTTTTCCCACAGATGGCAAGCAGACACTGTTGCGCCGTCGGCCAGCGGGCGACATATGGCAGGGGCTTTACGAACCTCCATTGCTGGAGTTTGATGCACCGCCGTCTGATACCGAGGTGCTGACGGCCATAGGCCGCCTCTTTCCGGACTCAGTCACGGATATCGATTGCTTGAGTCGTCGTGTCAAGCACGTATTGACCCACCGTGTGCTCTTGGTGGATTTTTATAAAGCCAATGTCCGTCCCGGCACCGTATTATCAGGCTACCAGACCGTCCCCCTATCAGTGATCGACGACTATCCTGTACCTCGTCTTGTCGAACGGCTCCTTCAGATACTTTTCAGGAGCGATTCTCCGTGCTAGACACATGCATTGTGCCCTGTAGGGGCGATTGGTGAAGGTATGCCCCTCGTTTGTGCTCGAAGATTGTAGTGCGGTACAAGTGCCCTGCCAATCAAATTTGTATTGGCAGGGCACATCGTGATTCGGCTATGGACTATAGCTGTCGCGAAACATGTATACCTTGGTGGGGTGTTGACATATAGAACAACGCTGTAGCTTTAGCTGGAAGTTGCCTGTGCATCCACTAGCTCTTCAGTCTGGGATGCTCGGGCTCTGGCTTTCTGCCCCAAAGAACTTGTGTTTTTTCTCTGGGCAAAATGTTCTACATAAGCTCACGACCCTTTGGTGATTCATCGTCGTAAGTCGTTTTGTCGTTGACCTCCTTGGTACGCTTGCCCTTGTGGAAGTACCACCTCAGGCGCAGCATGATCAGGTTGTCATAGGTGCCGAGATTGAGTCGGTCGGCGAAGCGGTAGAACGGTGTCTCCACAAGACTGCGCTGGCTCTGGCGCAGACCGGTGTGGATGGGCGGCTGGTACATCAGTTGCACGGACATCCGATTCTTGAACAGCATTTGTTGCAGGCTGATCAGGTACATGTCGCGGCCAGTTTCATAGAACCCCTGTAGGCGGGGCGCACGTGCCATGTTGCGGTAATAGCCCAGTTGAATGGCGGTGTTCGACTTCATGTTATAATATGTCAGTTCAGATGTCAGGAACCAGCGGAAAACATCGCGGGCTGCCCTGCCTTGCTGCTTGACCTTGTAATAGTTGGCCTGAACTGTATTGCTCCATATCCAACTGTTGGTGATGTTCCACGTGTAGTCCAGCGAACTGACGCTTTGCAATAAGCGGGCGTTGGTGAAGGTGGAGATGATGGTTGAGCGATCGTCTGCTTGGCGATAGATCTGCTCCACGCTATGTGGGTTGTAGTTGAAATAAGATGTCAGCGTCAATTGATTCCAGAGTGTCGCCACCAGCGTAGCCTCGTTCTCATAAGAGAGGGAGCGTAGTGCAGGGTTGCCCTGTTGTGTGATGACGGAGTCGAGGGCATAGATAGCGGAGGTCAGTTGGTACTGTTTGGGGTAGGACGGCTTCATGGAGTAGTTGAGGCGCAATGCGAATATGCCCTTCGGTTGGTAATTGAAAGAGAATGACGGCTGGACGAGGAAGCGGTTGTCACCTTCTTGCGTCACATAGTTGACAGCCAGTCCACCGCGCAGGGTCAACGCTTTGCTCGCCTTGTGCGAGGCATAGGCATAGAGTCGTCCGCGGTAGGAGCGTTGCCAGATGTCCGTTGCGCCAGGCACAAGGCGATCCCGGGTGCCGTATTGGTTGTAAATGTTGGACAGGCCAAAGTCGAAATCCCATTTAGCCGACGGCTTGTAGGCTGCTGATAGGTATTGCCCCACATAGTCCTTTACTGACGCGTAAGATGAGTGCTCTGTCGCCGAGCTGCCCCAGCGGTAGTCATAGGTCTGGTCACTCCAGAGGCGGTTGTAGTTGACAGACGCTTCTAGCCGCCACACTGCTGACAGCCGTCCGTTGTAACTCAGACTGGTGCGCAGGTCGTTGCTATAAGCTGCGTTGCCGGTGTGTTCGTCGAGAGATTTAGCCTCATTCGCACCGGGTAGCGTCTTGTTCACGGCATAGTCCGTGACACTGCTATTCTTTTCGTAGCTGTAACTGGTGTTGAAGGATAGTGTATGGTTCTTGCCGGGCATGAAGTCCACGCCGAAGCGCCCGGAGTGTGCCTTTTGGGCGTCGAGTTGGTTGGGGTGGTGAGGTGATGGTGTCGTGGTGACCAACGTTGTGCCGTCGGCCAACCGTTTCTCATAGGAGAGCGGATAGTTCCAGTGAATGTTGCCGTAGGTATAGCCGGCGTTGATGTTCCATTTCCCATAGAGGTACTGTACGCCAATCTGGGGCTGCTCGTTGGCGATGACGTTATTGCCGTTGTGCCCATTTGGTGAGAGGATGAGGAAGTTCTGAAGATTGGCGCCGAAGCCACGGTACTCCTCACGAATGATGTAGTTGATGATGTAACTGATGCCCCGTCCTGTGTATTTGCCCGCCGGCGTGTGGAAAATCTCCACACGTTTGATGGCAGCAGGCGGATAGGCCTTGACCTGTTCGCGGCTCTTGTCTATGCCGTTCACTTGAAAAGCGATGTTGCTGTTGTTGTTGACGGTCAGACTTTCGTCCGCCATATTGTAGTGTACGCCGGGAAACAGCCCTACCAGCTGTATGGCATCTACGTACCGGCGCACGTCGCGCGCAGTGATGGTGTAGATATCGCGATCAGCTTGGTGGCTGAGTTTGTAGGCTTTGATCGTGGCTTCATTGAGTTGCTGTGTTTTCACCGTGTCAACTGGCGGTGGCACGGCAGCTACAGCCGGTGTGATCGGCAATGTGAGGAGCACCAATAGGTGTAATGCTTGTTTCATATTGGGGATGGTTTATAGTGGCATGAGAAAGATGTGGGTGATGGGTGTAAAATGAAGCCCTCAGCTATTTGCACACTTTTGGGAGTCACAATCTCGGAAATCTCAAGTTGCTAGAGGCTTTCAACTGGAAGGTCTTGATGACTTGCATCACCCCGTCCTTAAAGCGGTAACCTCAAGTAACCCAAAGCTAACCTCCGCAACAAAGGTAGTGGAAAATTTCGAAACCCCGCCTGCGGGGGGGGGGGAAAACTATTACAGTCTATCAAAATGGTTATCCTTACTTTATATCCATAAGACATATCTCAAAAGGTTTCAGGCTGTAATACACCTATAATTAAGTGTTTACATCCCGAATCACACATGGAGTTCGCACGGACAGATATCTTTTTGCGGTTGACGAATCTGGGACGCCCGAGGTTGCCTGACGGCCCCATAATATA
>OIYP01000170.1_pt1 | contig 46628 bp, 33 predicted proteins | sample 1588261 | NCBI WGS metagenome assembly OIYP01 (sample SAMN03283293) | human gut metagenome | biome: human-associated habitat; material: feces | host: Homo sapiens | place: Peru | collected 2012 | reverse complement strand
CCGATGCAGGGCGAATAGTTACCAACTGCGAAAACTGCGGTCAGCTTATGATAACAAATCGGGCAAATGCTTCTCTGACCTGCGGACGTTCAACCTGCAAGAAAGAACGTTTATACAAGGTTAATGATGATTACAAAAAGCGTGCTATGAAAGACCCGATAAAGGAAGCATATCTCAATTTTGACAACAAGTGCAGGAGCTACCGCAAGAAGCTCTCCGATTCTCCAGAACTGCTTGAAAAATACAACAAGGCTTTTGACGGGCATAGGGAAAAGATACGTGCCGTCAAGCGTGGACTGACCGTAAAAAGCAGCTCCGACGATATTGATTGCTATAACCGGATGTGCTTTGATGCTTGTCAGGATTTACAGGATTTTTCTAAACAGCTGAAATTGCAACACGAAAGCTACTGATTTCACGTTGAGGTGTGAAACTGAAATTGAGCGGAAACTGAATTTCTCATTATAAAGCATCCTTACCCGTAAGCTCTTCATATCGTATAAAATTGGTTATAAAAATAACGCCTGCCGCTCTGAATCCTAAAAAACCATTGAATTATGGGAAAATACCGCCGCAAAACCGCATATATCAAAGCTTTTGCAGCGATTCCTTCTTCATAATTCTAATGGTTTTTTATTATTATACTACGGAATACATTCCGAATGTATTTCAGGTTTTGCTAACATAGAAGATGTGCAAAACCGCAGAAAATTTGCCGTGAGGGTGTTTTGTTATACTAAGATTAACCAAGTTCATAGTAACCGGCACTCTTGGCAGGAACGATAATTATATCATTATTCAAAGTGATTTTTCCGCCAAACTCATATATACACTCTTTAATATTGCAGGGGTAATCAAAAGTTACCTCTCTGTCCGCAGGATTTATAACAACAAGTACTTTTTCATCTTCCGAACTTCTTACATATGCCAAGGGATATTCATTCTTCTCCGCATATACAAATTCTATCTTGCCCTTGCTCATAAGAGCAGAATGATCCTGCCTTATACCGATAAGACGATTAATCTCATACCAAAGAGAGTTTTTATCACTCATTTCTGCTTCAACTGTTGGTCGGTCGACACTCTCGTCCTGCTTTATATAAAGTGTTTCCTTGGGTGCAGAACTGAAACCGGCGTTTGTTGTGCTATCCCATTGCATAGGTGAACGTGACCCGGTTCTGTTATATCCGCCCTCAACAGATGTAAGTCCCTCAACATATCTCATTCCAATCTCATCGCCATAATAAATAAAAGGTGCTCCCGGCATTGAAAGGAGGAATGCAAAGGCAATTTTCAGATTATCACCCTTGATCGTGCGTGCCAATCTGTCCATATCGTGATTGCCCGAGGGTATGCAGATAAGGCCCTTGCGCTCTGACTTTTCGTAATTCTCCTTGTACTTTGCCACGAACTCGGAAACATCTCCCTTGCCTCTGTCAGAGAAGAAAGGCTCCTCGCAGCGGAAAAGGTCATTATAATGAGACGGACCGAAATGAAGCAGAAAATCCATATGGAAACCGCCCTGAATGGACTTGTCAGGCTCGCCCCACTCGGAGACCATTGCCGCATCGGGAAACTCCCTGTCAAGGAACTCTCTTACATTCTGCCAGAGCTTGATAGTGCCCTTGCCGTCCTCATCGTTCTTGACCAGTGAGCCTGCCATATCCACACGAAAGCCATCGCAGCCCATTCCCAGCCAGAATCGCATAACGTCCTTCATAGCTTCAAGTGTTGCCTTGGGGCCTTCTGCGTCCATAGGCTGCTGCCAAGGACGCACACACTTATAGAAGCCATAGTTCAGCGCAGGCTGATGGGAGAAAAAGTTTACCGCACAAGTTCCGTCTCTGTCGGAAAATCCGCTTATGCTGCCCATTCCCTGAGGGCTTTCCCAAATAGTGTCAGTCCAAACATAGCGGTCAGTGTATTCATTTTTTTCAGCCTTCATAGATTCCTTGAACCATTTGTGCTGAACGCTTGTGTGACCGGGAACAAGGTCAAGAAGAACGTGCATATCACGCTTGTGAGCCTCATCGAAAAGGTGTCTGAGATCCTCGTTGGTTCCGTATCTGGAAGCAACCTTGCAGTAGTCGGAAACATCATAGCCAGCATCGCCGAAAGGAGACTCGAAGCAGGGATTTATCCAGATAGCGTTGCAGCCCAGCTTTTTGATATAATCAAGCTTTTCGATTATTCCGTTGAAGTCGCCGATACCGTCACCGTTGGTGTCGTTGAACGATTGAGGATATATCTCATAAAATACTGCGTTATCAAGCCACTTTGCCATAAAAAATTACCGTCCTTTCAAAAATATGAATCGTTGTATATTTCACATTATTGCTTTCTGGTTATATAATACTGCTTTTGACTCCGCATTTCTATCAAAAAAGCACTATATAATAATACTATCCTACTTTTTAAATCAGATAAACAAAAAGCACCGAAGCAGATGTCCGTTTCGGTGCCAATGTTGAAGCTTTGTATTGCCTATCCTGTCAATGCTGATTTATGTCAGCCACAGAATCTCGCTCCACCAGCTGTGTATGAAGCTGCACCGAATTTATCTGTATGCCGCTTTTTATCTGCTGCATTGTGAAAAATGCAGCTTTTCCAATGTGAAGTCTGTTCTGATAAATAGTTGTCAGCGGAGGAACGCAGCATTCGGAAATTGGCAGATTGTCATAACCGATGATGCTTATATCCTGCGGAATACGATATCCTGCTTTTGTAAGTTCCTTTATGGCGTTTGAAGCGAGCACATCGCTTATACAGATGATAGCTGTTACATTTTCTTTTGCGATATCCAGTACCATTTTTTTGATTCTCTTGCCCGAGAAATGCCCATACTTGATAATGCTTTCCGAAACAGGTATCCCCAAAGCACTCAGATTATTCACATATGCGTTTTTTCGCTCTATGGTGACTATGCTGTCAGCTTCGCCGCCAAGGAACCCTATTTTCCGATGACCTTTTGCATAAAGGTGCTTCACCGCCTGAGTTATACCATCAGCATTATCACAGCCGACTCTTGCCACAAGGGGATTTTCAATGTAGTTGTCAAGCACTACCATGGGTATGTTATGTCCACGGTTACGCTGGATAAAGTCAATATGCGGACGAAATCCGAGAAAGAAAATGCCCTCGTAATTCTTATCAATGACCAGATGGTCATAGTCACCTGTGTTGACCTGATTCTCAGTAACCGAGATTATGTTTATACCCATATTATTTTCAATGGCAGCCGCCTGAACACCTGCTATTATCTCATAGCCGAATTGATTACTTGAACTGTAATATATTCCATAAACAAGAATGACAACATTTTTCTTTCTTGTCATTCTTTCAGGACTAATATGATATCCCATTTCCAAAGAACACTTCAATATACTTTCACGTGTTTCTTCGCTTATGTCGGTTGCACCTGATATAGCTTTTGAAACAGTGCTCTTTGCAATTCCCAGCTTGTCTGCAATGTCTTGAATAGTAACTTTTTTTCCCAATTACCATTCCTCCCTTACCGCATTATACATCATTTTACAAGTAACCTCAATATCAATCAACCCTTTACTGCACCGCCTGTAACACCTTCAACATAATACTTCTGCATTGAGATGAACAGAACTGCAATAGGAATCGATACGAGAACTGCACCTGCAGCAAACTGTGTGTAATATGCGCCGATAAATTCTCTTTCAAGCATTTTGAACATTCCGAGTGCGACAGTATAGCTGTCATATTCGGAGCCGCAGATAATGCTTGGGAAGATATAATCTACCCAAGGAGCCATAAATGATGTAAGTATGGTATAAACTATTATGGGCTTTGAAAGAGGCATTGTTATTTTAAAGAACACCTGTGACTTTGTTGCACCGTCAAGATATGCCGCTTCGTCCAGTTCCTTAGGAAGTGTATCAAAAAAGCCCTTTGCAATATAATACTGAAGTCCTGCTCCCGCAATATAAACAAGTGTCAGACAAACGAGAGGATTGCTTAAAAGATTCATTCCCTTGAGAATATAATATACTGCAATCATTGACATAAAGCCGGGGAACATTCCAAGGATAAGCACTACATTCATGATAGGCTTTCTCATCTTGAAGCGGAGACGGCTAAATGCAAATGACACGGCAAGTACGATGAGAGTAGAACCCAAACACGAAACTATTGAAACCATAAGAGTATTCATGAACCATTTTGTGAACTTAAACTGCTGATCCTGAGTTATGAGATTTACATAGTTATTTACGGTGAACCCCTTTGGCCAAAAGTAGCTGGTATATGACCCCGGCTCAGCACGGAACGATGTGAGGATAACCCAGCAGAGGGGAAGTATCCAGATTATTCCCAGTATCAGCAAAAGCACCTGAACAAATCCGTTTGTAAATTTCTGCTGTGCTGTATATGATGACTTAGCCATTACTGAAACGCCTCCTCATTATTGTAGGACTGAGAATTGCGGAAAGTTATGAGCGAAATAACGGAACAGATGACAAACACAAGGATGCCGATGGTCGAAGCGTAGCAGTAATCTCGTGAATTTACTGTCAGCTTGTAGAGCCATGTTACCAGCAGGTCTGTCTTTCCCGCCTGATAGTAATCCAATGTTGCGGGAGTTCCGCCTGTAAGGAAGTAGATAACATTGAAGTTATTGATGTTGCCGATAAACTGTGTGATAAGGTATGGAGTTGTAACGAAAAGTACATATGGCATTGTGATCTTGCTGAACATTACAAAGGGAGAAGCTCCGTCTATTCGTGCAGCCTCGTAAAGGTCATCGGGAATGTTCATAAGAATACCTGATGTGATAAGCATGGTGTATGGAATACCTATCCAAAGGTTAACAAGGATAACCATAACTCTCGCCCATGTAGGGTTTGTGAAGAAAGGCAGAGGAGAACTGATAAGTCCCAGCTCCATGAGAAGCACGTTAACGGGACCCGATTCAGCCAACATATTCTTCATTACCAACAGAGAAACGAACTGGGGAACTGCGATAGCCAGAACAAAAAGCGTTCTGTAGAATGACTTGAATCTAATGCCCTTTTTGTTGATGAGCATTGCAAGTATAATTCCGAAACAATAATTAAGAAATGTGGCACATACAGCCCAAATTATTGTCCAGCCGAGCACAGGCCAGAATGTGTTTGCAAGAGTTGAATTTGCACCAAGCATTGTCTTGAAGTTATCGAAGCCAACCCATGTAAAAAGATTTGCGGGTACCTGATGATCCTTGTCATAGTTTGTGAAAGCAAGGAGTATCATATAAACAAGTGGAATGACGGTAAAAACCAGAACACCTGCGATCGGGAATGCAAGAAGAGTTTTGTGGAACTTACCATCAATCAACTCTGCAATGTCGTCTTTGAATTTAGGAAGCTTAGAGCCTGCCTTTTTAAGCCTTTCAGCCTCTGCAGCAGATGAGATGCTGTTTACATAAAGCACTATGAAAACTGCGGTTATGAACAGAGCAAATATTCCATAAAGAAGAATGAGCATTGAGTTGTCGCCGTTTTCACGCATTACGTCAATTCCCAGTTCTTCATCGAAATACCAGCCTCGCTGAACTGTTCCCAGAGTTTTTAGCCCAGCAATGCAGGCAGCTCCGCTGGATATCATATACCATATATAAGCAGCCTCTGCTATCAGGAACAGCAGACCCTTTATTATCTGCCCCCTGAAAAGATTTCCTGCACCCATCATCACGTATGAAAACTTCGTCAGAGCACCGCCCTTTGCAAAGGTAGTTCCGTAGGTTTTAAAGCCGTTTCCCATCGCCCTGAAAAAGCCCACAGCCGCCTTTGGGATTCCCCTGAAAAATCCTACAAGACCACCTGCAATTTTTTTTGTTGCGTTGCAAACTTTAACGATAAGCTTCTTATACCATGGCAAGATATAATATTCTGTTGTTGTCATATCGATCCCTCCATAAATTTTTTCGATATTTCAAGCCTGATACAGCTTTAAGCAAGCGTCTGAAAATATCAGACGCTTGTTTAAAGCTGTTTTCCGCAGAACGTGCTGCGGAAAACAAACTTTAATTTATACGACAAAGGAAGATGAAGAAAAATAAGAAACGTATTTTATGTTATCAGTTTTCAGAGGTAAGTGTCGAAAGAACGGATTCAACATACTGATTCAGCTTTTCCTGGAGATTGTCGGTTGTGATGTTGCCTGCGATAAGATCCTGACCGAATGCCTCTGCAGGAGTCCAGTAATTGCCGCACTGAGGAATGGAGGTCTGAACTGTAGCGTACTGAGCCTGCTGCGCAAGAGCTGCAACTGCTGCGTTGGAGTAAAGCTTTTCGGTGTCATTTGCAAGCTTGGTATTTGTTGGAGCAAGAGAACGTTCCTCAAAGTTGATAACCTGATTGTCATAGTTTGTGAGCCATTCAGCAAGTGCCATTGCATCAAGAGGGTTCTTAGTTTCGGAGTTTACACCTATGATCTTGAAGTTTGCCATACCGCCCATCTGAACTTCTTCACCGTTTGAAAGCTTGAAGCTGGGAAGCTTGGTAGCTGCATAGTTATCGCCGAGAGAAGCCTGGATATCAGTAGCGTTCCATGTACCCGTTACAGCAGCTGCGATAGAACCATCCGCAAATCCTGCCTTGACAAGACCGTCATCAAAGTTAGAGCCGAACTTGGGATTCTTTACAAGGTCGATAAGATATTCGCCAACGAGGAAACCTCTGTCATTATTGAAGTCACACTGCGTCGGATCTGTTCCGTCATCTCCGAAAAGCTTGCAGCCTGCTCCGAAGAAGAATGCGGACTGATACCAGCCATTATCAACATCAAATGCAAAATTTATGGAAGTACCCGGGATATCCTTTGCAAGCATTGTGTCCAGTGAAAGGACCTCATCTTCTGTGAACTTGGACTTATCATAGTACATGAAGTATGTATCCGAAACATAAGGATAGCCGTAAAGTTCTCCGTCAACTGTCGCCGCCTGGATCGAAGGTTCGGTGTTGTTTGCAATGATCTCGTCCTTGTTCTTGGTCACTCTGTAAAGAGCACCGGCTGAAACAAGCTCACCTGTCTGGTCGGAAGCAAAGCCGAAAACGTCAGCACCTGCGGAAACGTCCTTGAGCATCTCTTTCTTTGCATCTGCCTCGCTGACAACGCCGTAGTTGAAAACGTAGTTCTTGTCGGGATTTGCAGCTGCAAAGGATTCGCACATTCTCTTCAGATAATCCTGTCCCTCCTGTGAACCCCAGACTGTAAGTGTAACAGTATCGCCCGAACCCGAGGACGCTGCTGCATTTCCTGTGCTGTCAGCTGAACCCGATGTGCTGTCAGATGCTCCGCAGCCTGCCATAAGTGTTCCTGTAAGAGCAAGAGCGGTAAGTGTGCTTATAAGCTTTCTTGTTTTCATAATTTTTATCCTCCTGTAAATTATATCCATGTTCTTATTTTGTTTCGATACTTTTATTTTGTTTCGAAACTCTAATCAAAGTATAACATCTAAACCTGAGTCTGTCAAGCTATTTTACCAATATTTTTTCACAAAAAAGCATTTTTTGTCAATTTGTAACAATCAACAAAGTAAAGCTTGTATGATTATTAAAAATGACTATATTTTTCTGATCTTCCAGATGTCATCGGCATATTCGGCAATTGTCCTGTCTGAACTGAACTTGCCGGCACTGCACATATTTATCCAGCACTTTCTTGCAAATGCAATGCTGTTCTTATAATCGGCATTCACTCTGAGCTTGGCATCAACATAAGCTTTCAGATCGCCTATAACATAGTAATTATCGGCTCTGTGCCAGCTTGCACCGTCCATAAGTGAGAAGTAAAGCTCTCTGAACATACCTGTTCCGCCGTCGTCAAGAGTACCGTCAATAAGAGCGTTCAGCACACGCTTTATCTCAGGATTGCTTTCGGCAAGAGCACGGGGGTCATACTTGGGGAGTATGGTCTCCAGCTCTTCCACAGTTGCGCCGAAAATATAGTTGTTTTCTGCGCCTGCTTCCTCGGCTATCTCCACATTTGCACCGTCAAGAGTTCCGAGAGTCACTGCGCCGTTGAGCATAAGCTTCATATTGCCCGTGCCCGATGCCTCAGTACCTGCCATGGATATCTGCTCAGAAACATCTGCAGCCGCAACAAGCTTTTCCGCATAGGTAACACGGTAGTTGCTTACAAATATAACCTTGATGATATCCCTCGTGTCGGGGTCGGAAGCCACAAGTCTGCCTATCTCGCCGATAAGCTTGATTATTCCCTTTGCACGGTAATATCCCGGAGCAGCCTTAGCGCCGAAAATAAACGCAGTGGGGACCATATCCCTGTGTTTGCCGTCCTTTATCTCATAGTAAAGATACAGTATTGAAAGGGCATTCATAAGCTGACGCTTATACTCATGAAGTCGCTTTATCTGTATATCGAATATCATCTCAGGGTCAAGCTCGATATTCTCACACTTTCCGATATAATCGGCAAGGCGGCATTTGTTTTCATGCTTTATAGCCATAAATCTTCTGAGTATATCCTCATTATCTGCATACTTTTTCAGCTCTGCCAGGCGGTCAAGGGCGGTTATCCAGCTGTCAGTGCCCAGAAGCTCCGTAATAAAAGCGGAAAGCTGAGGATCGCACAAAGCAAGCCATCTTCTCTGAGTAATGCCGTTTGTCTTATTCTGAAAACGTTCGGGATAAAGCTTGTACCAATCGCTGAGAACGGTATCCTTCAGCAGTTCGGTGTGTATCTTCGCAACGCCGTTTACATAAGTGGAAGCATACACAGCCATATTTGCCATATGAACGGTATCATTGCCGATCAGGCGCATATTGTCCCTGCTCTCAGCACTGACGTTTCTGCGGATAGTCTCGGAATGGAAATGTTCATTTATCATAATGATGATGATGTAAATTTCGGGCAGTATCTCCTTGATAAGACCTGCACTCCACTTTTCCAGAGCCTCAGCCATAATAGTGTGATTGGTGTAGCAAAACACTCTGCGGGCAGTATCAAATGCCTTCTCAAAGGAATATTTTTCATCCGTCATAAGTCTACGGATAAGTTCGGGAATAGCAATAACAGGGTGAGTATCGTTGAGCTGGATAACGTTGTAGTCTGCAAAGCTGCTCATGTCACCGAAAACAGTCCTGTGCTTCCTGATAAGGTCAGCAACGGCAGCAGCACTGAAGAAATATTCCTGACGCAATCTGAGCTTTTTGCCCTCATAGGTCTCATCATTTGGATAAAGCACACGGGAGATATCCTCCGCACGGCGTTTAAGCTCGCTTGCTTCTGAGAATTTTCCGCTGTTGAACAGTTCAAAATCAAAACCATTCTCCGTTTCAGCCTGCCACAGTCTGAGAGTTCCCACATTTTCGCAGCCATAGCCGATGACAGGGTAGTCATAGGGCACAGCAAGCACGTCCATATCCGCATAATGCACCTTAACGCTCTCATTTTCACGCCTGATGCTCCACGGGTCACCAAAACGGGACCAGTCATCGGCCTTTTCACGCTGGAAGCCGTCCTCAATCGTCTGCCTGAATAATCCGTATTTATAGCGTATGCCATAACCGTCAAGCGGGAGTGAAAGGGCAGCGGCACTGTCCAGAAAGCATGCAGCCAGTCTGCCAAGGCCGCCGTTTCCGAGAGCTGCGTCCTCTATCTCCTCCATATCGTTTATATCAGCACCCACATTTTTCAGTGCCTGTGATACATCATCTGTCAGGCCAAGGCACAAAAGATTGTTATAGATTGCTCTGCCCACCAGAAATTCCATTGATAAATAGCTGGCTTTTCTTGCGTGGTCATGAGCAGCCCTGCTTTTGTCCCATTGTGGGCAAAGCTCATTCATCACAACGGCGGACACACTGTTATGTATCTGCTCGGGCGTATATTTTGCCGATGCTCCGTACTTTTCAAGCTCTGTCCTGATTTTTTCCTGTAAGTTTTCGATCTTCATGGCTCACTTTTCCTTTCTGTTGCATATTTGGGTAAGTCTGTTCAGCATTGCTGCGTTTTCGTGGGAGAAATCGGATTTTACGGCTCTCCACCGCCAGTTATTGCCGATAGTGGAAGGGATATTTATGCGTGCCTCGCTGCCGTATCCGCAAAGCTCCTGAATAGTGGTCATGGCAATATCTGCAGTACTCTGCCATGCAAGCCTGATAAACCCATGTGGGATATCCGCATTTCTGTGCACATTCAGGTATTCACGGCAGAATTTGTTGTCACTGCGCCTGTTTGTGCTCACCCAGCCTGCGACCGTGTCACTGTCGTGGGTGGAGGTGTAAACCGTGCAGTTGGTGTTTGCATAATTCTGAGGCATATACTCGCTTTTTCCCTCAGGATCAAAGGCAAACTGCAGCACCTTCATACCCGGATAGCCGGTTCTTTTGAGCAGTCTGCGTACTGCGGGGGTAATGATGCCAAGATCCTCCGCAATAATTCCGCCCTTCCCTGTCCGTTTGATGATCTCGCCAAACAGATCAAAGGAAGGTCCCTGCCGCCATGAACCGTTTCTTGCGACCTTATCGCCGTATGGAATAGCATAATACCGCTCAAATCCGATAAAATGGTCGATGCGGACGATATCATACAGCTTTTTTGCATATGATACCCGCTCTGTCCACCAATCGAAATTCTCCGCTTTCATCTGCTGCCAGTTGTACAGGGGATTTCCCCAAAGCTGACCGTCTGCTGAAAAACAATCAGGAGGGAATCCTGCTACAGCCGTCGGCAGTCTTTCATCATCCAGCTCAAACAATCGGGGAGAGCTCCACACATCACAGCTGTCATATGCACAGTAGATTGGGATATCACCGATTATCTGTATGCCGTTATCGTTGGCATATGCTTTCAATCGCTCCCACTGTTGTGTAAACTTGAACTGCATGAACTTCTGGAAGCCTATCTCATCTGCATACCTTATGCGTGCATTTTCCAGAGCAGACTCATCACGCATTCGCAGCGGCCTTTCCCATTCGTTCCACGGTCTGCCTCCGTGAACGCTTTTAAGTGCCATAAACAGGGCATAATCTTCCAGCCAAGGGCTGCTTTGCGAAAAACTCTCCAGCTGCTTTAAGTTCTCGCCGTCACGGATAAAGCGTTGATATGCCTTTTTCAGGATCACATAGATGTTGTCGTATATCGTTCCATAGTCGATGTATCTCTCATCTGTGCGCCACTTTATATCGGCGTATTCCGCCTTTTCAAGCAGTCCCTTGTACTCCAGTGTTTCAAAACTGATAAAATAAGGATTACCTGCAAATATGGAAAAACTCTGATACGGCGAATCGCCGTAGCTTGTGGGAGATAATGGAAGTATCTGCCAAAGTGACTGCCCACACTCTTCCAGATAATCCACAAATTCATAAGCTTCTTTTCCCATTGTTCCTATGCCGTAATCATTAGGCAGGCTGGAAATGTGAAATAAAATCCCGCTTTTCCTCATTATATCTCTCTTTTCTTTGTGGTTTCACCGCTCACATATTCCGCTTCAAGAAGAATATGTGATGCCTCGTCATTATTTTCTATCATTTCAACAAGCTTTTTTACCGATATATCGGCAAGTTTATCAACAGGCTGATAAAAGGTCGTTATCCTCGGAGTATAAAATTTTGCAAGTTCCAGTCCGTCAAAACCGATAACGGAAATGTCATCAGGAATTTTAAGCCTCATATCGCTAAAAGCTCTTACAGCACCTATTGCAATTATATCCGACATTGCGATTACCGCAGTTAGATCGCTATGTTCCGAGATAAGCTTATAAGCCTTCTCATATGCCGACCTGAAGGAAAATTCACATATCTCTGTGAACTTTTCGGCTTCATCTATTCCATATTCGGACAGAGCATTGCATATGCCGCTGAAGCGCTCGCGGAATGGACCTTCGGATTTATTATCGCCACTCAGTATTCCTATCCTGCGGTGACCAAGCTTGCAAAGTTTTGTCGCCGCTGCTTTACCGCCCTGAAAGTCGTCTACACTTACTGATGAAAGATTTGCAAATCCGAGTTTTCCCGCATATGCTGTGCATAGGACACAGGGGGCAGAAAGTTTTGAAAAATCCCTTTGAAAAATGCAGACATTTCCACCGATAAATATAATTCCCATGGGCTTCATTTCTTCGCAAATACGAACTGCCTCGGTTATCTCGTTATCATTTTCACTTATGTAACTGACAGTAACAGATAATCCTTTTTTTCCTGCTGAGGACTGTATCTGCTCAAGTATGGGAGTAAAAAAAAGATTGGCATTTCCCTTGACGATAAGCAATACATTTTTTCCGGATGACTGCTTTAAAAACCTTGCATTGCGGTTAGGACTGTAGTTATACTCCTCGACTATCCTGCAGATTCGTTTCTTGGTTTCGGGATTTATATCGGGGTGATCATTAAGTGCTCTTGAAACGGTGCTTACAGCATAGCCGGATATCCTTGCAATATCTTTTATTGTCAATAACATTTCACCACCTACTTGATAAACTCTGCTTATCGGTAACGTTATCGGTAACGTTTCCGATAGGCAGAGTTTATCATAAATGATTATTTTTTGCAATACTTTAGGAGAATTTTTTACGTTTCGCACTAAACATAAAAAAAATTTTAATATGTTTCGTTACAAAAATACGTGGATCAAAAATAAATCATTATTTCTGATAACAAGCATTCTTTTCATTCAAATAGTATTTGGCAAATCTTTTCATACCGCATACAAGTCGAACTGTAATGTAGCCGATATTGATATTTACAGCCAACAGATGCAATGATCCTATAGCAAAATATCATCACATACAATTGTAACAACATTTTGCATAAACAACGTAAAATCAGCATTTCTGACTGTAGATAGCCTGTTTTAAATGGCGTGCCCGAGGCAAAGGTCATCCCCTTGCCGCCTGTCAGTTCGTCCATATACTTTGTTTTCATAAGCAAATTAAAGGAACGTGCCGAACCGCCGCTGCCAAGCCCCGATACATTGTGCATTTTTGTTGCTGTGGCGAGATTCTTGTACATATGGCTCTCGTCCACAAATACCTTGTCAAACCCCAGTTGCTCAAAGTCGATAAATCCTTCCTTGACCTGCGCTTCATTCAGCTTTTCCAATTTGTTTTCATAATTGGCAATGGATTTTTCAATCTGCTTGACTGTGAAGCTCTTTTTACCGTCGTTTTCAGCTGCAGCCATTTCAAGCTCATAACGCAGCTTTTCAACCTCATCTGTCAGATATGCCTTTTCCTTTTCGGGAGAAAGCCCCATTCTGTCAAACTGTGAGTGACCAACAATAACGGCGTCCCAATCATTTGCAGCGATCTTTCCGAAAAGCTGTAATCTGTTAGCCTTTTCAAAGTCCTTCTGTGTTGCCACAAGGATATTGGCATTCGGGTACAATCTGCGAAAATCGTTACCCATCTGCTCTGTCAAAGAATTCGGAACGGCAAAAAGACACTTGTTATGTAATCCGAGCCGCTTTCCTTCCATTGCAATGGCAATCATTTCAAATGTCTTGCCTGCTCCAACGGCGTGAGCAAGCAGACTGTTACCACCGTACAAACCTCTCGCAATGGCATTTTTCTGATGTTCTTTAAGAGTAATGTCTGTATTCATACCGCTGAAATTAAGGTGAGAGCCATCATACTCTCTGTGGCGGATCGAGTTATACACCTCGTTGTATTTCTGAACCAATGCTTCACGGCGTTCAGGATCCTTGAATATCCAATCCCGAAACTCCGACTTTATTATATTTGCACATCTGCGGGCAGCCTTGGTTTCCTCATCATTTATAACGAGAATATATTTGCCGTTCCGGTCACGCATATCGTTTCCGTATTCGTCCTTAACACGATCCTTTACCTGAATATCGCCGTTATTAAGAATAGCTTCAATAATTTCATAAGCATTTTTTCTGTGCGTACCGTAGGTATTTGTGCTGTAATAGTTTCTCTTGGAATTTGCCTTTACATTCTCTATCTTCCAGGTACCTGCAACAACACTGTACTGAACGCTCATCTGCCTTCTGGTATCATAATCGGGATTGAATTTCTCATTTATGAACTCGCCAATGTATTTAGGATCGACCCAATGTGCGCCCAGCTTTACGGAAATGTCCTTTGCTTCAACTCTCGGCGGCATAGCTGCTTCAAGAGCCGTTCTGTTTTCGGAAATGTCCATATCTTCCGGTGCATTTTCAAGCTCACTGATTTTTTTGCGTATATTTCCTGTGAGATATTCATCGGCAGTCACATACTTTTCTTCCTCCTGCGGCAGTCGGAATATCTGCCCGGACAGCTCCGAGATCAATTTATCCTTTTCTATTCCGCACAGCGAAGTCATATACTCAAAATCCACCTTTGCTTTTTCTGCAACGGAAAGAATGAGTGCTTCTTCGGCTGTATCAACGTGAGATGCGACCGTTTTCGGCTTTACGGTGTTGTGAGTGAAAATATCGGCTTTTCCCGTAACCTTGCCCTTTTCATCCTTGACCTCAAGAGCAGATACGATGTTATATCCGTCATCTCCCTGCATAGCCTTTGCATTTTTACGGTCACTTACATTTCCATACTTTGCAACAAAGCTGTCATACGCCTTATTCAGCTTTTCTCTGCTTTCTGCAATATCTCCGTCAAGAGTGCCGTCAGAATTGTTAAGCTGCATATTGAGCAATTCACGAACATTGTCACGCAGTTCTATCATACCGATTGCACGGTTAAGCACATCTTTAGATACATTGACCTTTTTCATAGTATCTTCGGCTTCTCTGAAATAGAGATTTCCATCAACCGCATAAAGGCTGTACTTTCGGAAATTGGCTGGTGCGGGTATCTCATCAACATTCTGCAGAACTGTTTCCTTTTCCGCTGCTCTGTACTGTCCCTGAATATTTTTTATAGCTTCTGCAAGCTGCTGTTTAAGGTCTGCGCCGGGAGTGGGAATTACCTGTGTATTTTCAGTCGGACCGTAAATCTGTTTTGCTTCTGTTATTGTGCCAAGCACCATTTCTGGGTGTTTCACAAAATAGTTGTTTACAGAAAGGCCATCGGAAGTTACCGCCTTGTTCAGCCATTCCACTTCATCGGGGTTGATTTCAATAGGACGTTCCCTTTTCTGCAAAAAGATAATATCGGAAGTAACCTCCGTACCTGCATTTGCCTTGAAAGCATTGTTAGGCAGACGTATTGCTCCGAGCAGCTCCGCCCTCTGCGCCAGATACTTTCTGACTGCGGGATTTTCTTTGTCAAGTGTTCCCTTTGAGGTCACAAACGCAACTATACCGCCGGGATGAACCTTGTCCAATGCCTTTGCAAAGAAATAATCGTGGATAAGGAAGTTGTTATCGTTGTATCTGCGGTCATTGAGCTTATAGTCACCAAACGGAACATTGCCGATTGCAACATCAAAGCTGTTGTCCGCAAATGTTGTCTCCTCAAAGCCTTTTATCTGAATGTCAGCATTGGGGTAAAGCTGCTGTGCGATACGCCCCGTAAGGCTGTCAAGCTCAACACCTGACAGCTTGCTGTTTCTCATCGCTTCGGGCATTACTCCAAAGAAATTGCCGATACCCACCGCAGGCTCTAAAATCCTGCCATTTTCAAAACCAATTTTTTTCAGCCCATCATAGATAGCCGAAATTACGGTAGGCGATGTATAGTGAGCGTTCATCACAGATTTTCTTGCAGCAGCATATTCTTCGGGAGTAAGAAGTGTTCTCAGCTCCGCATATTCCGTCCGCCACTTGTCATTGCCAATGTCAAATGCCTGCGGTATTGCTCCCCAGCCTGTGTATTTGGATAATATCAGCTGTTCTTCGGGAGTTGCCGTGCGGTTTTCCGCTTCTATTGCTTTCAGTGCTTTTATTGCCAGAGCATTATCTGCATATCTCGCCTTTGCGCCGCCGGGTACACCGAAATTTTCGTCTGTAATAACAAAATTCTGTGCTTTCGACTGATCTTCTGTAAGCTGTTCCTCTGCATTTTCATTTATGGGAATTGCTTTCTTTTCGGGAGCAGGCTCTCCGTTCTCCTCGATAACAGAAAAGCTGTCACTTGCGATAAGGTCTGTAACAGACTCAACTATCGTATCGGGAATAAGAGTATCTGCCGTCTGCAATGTAATACTGCTTTCATTTACGTCAGCAATTTTGAATAATGCGTCCTGATACTCAATAAGATCACCGATCTTAGGCTCATAAATATCAGCCTTGTTTTCAGTCCCCACCGGGGACTGGATATTTTCCTGCTTCTCCTTATCAGAGTTGCCGAGGAATATTCCGTTTTCGGCAAGTTTGTAACGGTTAATGTTTGATGTTACTTCATACGAAATATCGCCCGTTTTTTCTTCATAGGATACGCCTACCTCATAGGGATAGATACCCTTTTCAGATGTAACGGTATATTCACGGTCGTTATATAAAAATCTGTCTCCAACTTCGATCTCGCCTCCGGGCTTTCTCCTTATCGGCTCGGCTGTCCTTTCTGCCCTTGCCGCTTCCAGCAGCTTTTCAGCATTGATATACTGTGTTCTGCCGTCATCATACTTTATATATACGCTTTTATCACGGTCATCAAAAGATTCATCAAGGAAATTCTGTATTTCCGTAAGAGCTGCATCAATAGTAATTGCGATATGAGCTCTGCCAATCAATATGGCATCTTTATTATCATCTTCCCTTACCAGTGAATAATCATTTTCCGAATAATGGATACTTACATCAGTTGTGGAATGTGAGAAATTATCCTTTCTTTCGTGTCCTTCGGAATCATAGCCGCCCTCATACTGTTCATTTTCGGTACGGAGAATTATTCTGTCGATTTCCTTGAAATCAATTTCAAGTCCGTATTTTTCAATGACTCCGACAGTAAGCGGAACTTCTTTCTGCTGCGTATCCTGCTCTCTTTCAAGGAAAATGTCAGTAATATCCTTAAAGCCAATATCATCAACATAATGTGCCTTTTTACCGTTTTCGTCCTCTATAACAACAATGTCCGAAACGCTCAGAGAATGTCCCTCAAAATCATCGGGACGATTCATATTAAACTTGACGAATATGCCCTCCAGCTTGTCATTGTATTCAATATCGTCAAGTCTGCCGCTGTAAACTTTCTCATAATCTGCTCTGTCGGGCAGATTTCCCATTATCTGCAGGTGATCGAAGTTTGTGAAACGAATATCACGATAACGCTCTCCTGCAGGTATCTGGTATATGGAGTATTTAGGTGTGTTGTCATTTTCTGCTCTTTCTTCGGCGGAGATATATTTTCCATCATCAATAGCCTTTGCAACTGCTTCTGCGACCTGTTCCCACGAGTATTCTGTAAGGTCAGTAAACACGATTCCATTAGGTCCTGCAGCATAATCCTTCAAACCGAAGCCCTGCTTTTCGTTTTCAAATTGACCTCTGATATACTCTGCAAGCTGTTCGGTCGAAGGAGAAAAACTCTGATAGTACGCTTCAATCTCAAATTTACCCATCTGGTGTTCGGTAAACTTTTCGGAAAGCATATCAACCGGGTCTCTCTGTGGCTTTTCGTATGGAACATTATATTTATCAAGGACAGCCATAGCTCTCTCTATAATAGGGCTTTCATAGGATAAGTTTATATCCCTGTGTTCCAGATCATACAATGCGTTGCTGATATGCCGCTGAATATCCCTTTCGCTTATGTACTTGCCTGCGGAAATGAGTCTGTCAATACGCTTTACAGCTTCGTTCCAGTTTATTTTCGCCTCGCAGACGGTATCATCTCTTCCCTTTTTAAGCTCAATACCCTTACTGTCGTGCGATTCGTTATAGTTACTTCTGCCCGAACCGCCTGTGCCATACTCATTTTTGAGGAAATCCGCTTTTTCTTTTGCAGAATGTTCCTGCTTAAAGAATTCTTCTATACGGAACTTCCCACCGGAAGTGCCGCTGCCGTTCAAAAGCAGTTTATCTATTTCATCTTCGGTAATAAAGAATCTGTACTCAGGCTTGAAGTCAGGTTTTGTTTTATACTGCGGATATTCAAATCTTACTCTTGCCGGGTTGTATTCCGACTGCAAATCCTTCATTCTGTCAAGCAGTTCGGGAATTTTATGAAACTTGAAACGAAGAACATCATGGTCATTCAAATACTGCTCATAGAACTTGGAAAGACCTTCTGTAAATTCATTTACAGGTGTAATGCCGTGAAGTGCTTCGGCGATTTTTTCTGTGCTTACGGAGAAACCACCCTGAAAGAAATAGTCGGGAATAAAGAAAGGAATGTTGCTGTCCTGGTGGAGATACCAGAGTTTATCAGCTATATCCTTAATATCAATATCTCTTGCACGGTCAATTACTTCCTGAGAGCAGAACGTGCCGTTATCAAGCATTTTCCGGATATATTCGGCAGCCGATTCCCAACTGATATGCGACCTTCTTCCGTTAGGAAAAGCAGTTTCACTTACCGCATCATAAACGCCGCTTTCATCGAACCAAGCCGAAACCTTATATTCGCCATTGTTATTGTAGATATATCCTCTGCCATCCACACCAAATTCATTTTTAAGAAATTCGGCGTTTTCTCCGACAGATTTATTCTTCTGAAACTGACGGACAATTCTTTCAAGGCTGCCCGGTTCGTTGCAGCCGCAGCGCAGGATATGGTCTATCATTCCCGTTGTGGGTGAATTGAACGAAGAAAATTCTTCTCTTACAGGTCGGTCATCGGTATAGAAGCGGTCATTGTCCGTTTCTTCTTCCTCAAACTCATTTACCGGCTGCTCCAGCGAATGAATACGCTTTTCTTCCTCTCTGACCGTATCGGCAAACAGATTTATAAGTCCGGGATGTGCGTTCAGCTGATACTGTTGTGCCATCCGGCGTGAATCCGCAGAGATGTTTTCAAACTGTGCCTTTGCCCAGGAAGTATTTTCATCTGTAATGCGTCTGTCCCAATCGTTATGATACAACCTTGCGGAAACAACGTGCATAATACGATCAAAGCCGTAATTCTGCATAACGCTTTCAAGTGCGGCAGCGCTGTTGAGCCTATTATCACTGTAATTGCCGTTTATTGCATTATCAATGGCTCTTGCACAAGCTCTGTTTTCGTTGAGATTTACAATAAACAGCTCGGTTTCGCCTGCTGCTTTTGCTTCGTTGTAGTCCTTTGTGTAAAGAGGTAACTTTTCATACTTTGCCGGTTCGGTAGTATCAACGCTCTTGCTTTGTTCCTCTGATTTTTTCTGCAGATATTCTTCAAGAAGGTCATTGCCTTCACTTACAAAATAGTCAAATTCAAGAGCAGAAAGCTCCCTTTCTATAAGTTCTGCAAGTGTATTGTACTTATCTTCACGAATAAGTTCGTTGTCGATATAGTATCTGACGGCATAATCCTCAAGGTTAGCTTCAACCTGGAAAGCATACTCCGCATTATCACCAAGCTCGGTATATCCAAGACTAACGTGCTTCAAATCCTCGGGAACCGAACTGCTCTCGTCAAGGTCGAATTCCTTTGCCAAATAATTGCTTATATATTCGATTGCGCTGTCAAGCTCCGACTTCTCTTCGTCTTCTTCCTCTGCAATGCCCTTTTCCTCGTTGATCTCATAAAGCAGCTCTGCGGGAGTGGCAACAGAATATGTTTCCGATTCAAGATTATCTGTAAGGCGATGTGCCAGAACTTCATCAAGGTGTTCGGATATATATCTGCGTTCATCATCATAAGCACCGTAGGATTCATTATCTCCGCCGCCTATCTGATAATACTCGACTTTAACATCGGTTTCAGTTTTGCCCGTATCATAAATATAGTCCTGATATTCTTCAAGAGCTGTTATGTCGTACTTGTCGATATAGTCACCAACCACAAAAGGCTTTTCATCTTCTATGGTTATTACGGAAAATGAAATAGTGTTGTTATCAAGGTCAAGAAAGGATGCAATTTCATCAGTCCCCTTTATTTCATCAAAAGGAATTATGGGCTTTTCTGCGTTATAGACGTGCATAGTCTGCTCGTCTATATTCACATCTATGGCTTCGACACCATCTCTCTGCGAATATTCCGCAAATTCCACTTCACTTATCTGCTTGCCGCCAAGCGCACAAAGGTCCATAAACAGCCTGTCGGAATTTGAGATAACGTTTCTTACAGCATCTTCGGAAAGCTCATTTGCAATATAGTATCTGTCTGTATCGTGCTGTGATACCGCCAGTAACATATTGACCTTTTCCTGCTTGGTATTCTTCTTTGAAGGCTGCTCACATTCAAAAGATACAAGGATCCTATCGGCAGTTTCTTCAAGAACAATAGCAACATCTTCTATACTGTGAAGCTCACCGTTCTTTACCCACTGCTCATATATTTCATCAAGGGGACTGTTTCTTGAAAGCAGCGCTTCATACTGTTCGTCTGAAAGATCAGGCTCATATTCTTCAAGGTATAACCTGATCCTATCCTTATCCACAATTTCAGCTGCCGACTCAATAAGAACTTCGGGACTTTCCTTTTTCATCTGTCCTATGAAATAGCTGTATTCATCGTTCACTCTTTCATAAAGCTGCTCGGCATAGCTTTTTTCTTCAACAGGTTCAAAGTGCAGTCTGTTGTTTTCAATAGGTTCGTTCTCCTTTGGAAGAGGACGGTATTCCTCCATTCCTGCCTTGAAAATATCAACATACTGCAAAACCTTTAACGCTTTTTTTCTGTCCTCTGCCATATCATCCTTGTTCTTGCTTTCATTAACAACGCTGATAAGATAGTTTTCAACAGGTGTATAGTTTCTTTCCAAGAGTGAAAACATTGCATTTGCATACTCGTTTTCATCACTGCGCCAATTATCCCATTCATTATCTTCGTACTACCTTTCAAGATTAAGGTAGTAAGGAACACCGACGGCTTTTTCCGCATTGAAATATTTTTCAGATATATCGAAAACCGCAGATGCAATAGTATCGGCAGTATGACAAAGAGTAACATCATTGACAGGTGCGGATACAGTATTATCCTTATCCTCGATTTCTCCAAAGGTTCCGTTTTTATCGGACACACTCTCAAAAGGAGCCAGCTTTTCACCGTTAATATGAACATCAAAGCCGTAATACCACATCTCGGATGCAACTTCTCCCGATATGACCAACTGACCTTCGGGAACATTGTTAGCTTCAAGATAATCTGCAAAACCGTTATGTACGTTATCCATAACAACATTTCTGTTTTCGTTAACAATAAGGCAGGCAGCTTCATCACCATATATCTCGCTTTCCAGAAGGAAAAGATCTCTGTCCTTTACTCTCTGAACATCCATAACATACCAGGTGCCTGTATATCCCTCGATCTCAATTTCATCGCTGTGCAGGTCAAGAGGTCTGCTGTCATTTTCAGCCTGCTTATTCTTATCGGCCGCTGCAGAAGGACAGCTTTCTTCAAGGAGAGTGATAAGGGAAGTCATATTCTCAGTATAGATGCTGTTTTCACCAATGCCGTAATACTCTGCAACAGAATCAGGTTTATTGATATATTCATCAGCATAACCCTGAAAATATCCGCTGTATGTATCAATCACTGCTTCACGGCAATTCTCCAAAATGCAGGTAATAAAGGCATTGCGTCCGTCAGCTTCATTTTCTGCATTTGCTCTTGCCATATATGCAGCATATATATCCTGCTCGGATATATACTTCTCGACAAATTCGCCGTTGCCGTTATCACCATCAGAATTAAAATATGTCCATATAAAGCTGTTGTCAGCTTCATTGAAGCGAAAATGGTCGGGATACAGACCGTTCTGCATAGGAAAATCTGCAATGTGACTTCTGTTTTCTTCGGAGATCTTCTCACTTTCAAGGTCAGCTTCCGCCGCTTCCCAAACATTAAGTTCATCGTTGGTATTGGTAATTGGAATGTTTTTGGATTCAACATAACTGATTGCTTCTTCAACAGTATGAAATGTGGGCATACCGTCACTGTCAAAATATGGCGTTTTTTCCTCGCCCGTTGAATTATCGTAGCAGGAAATATAGTATGCGTCCTCAAATGCGTCCGATGTCAGCTCAATACGATATGCTGTCGGATGGAAAAATTCATTATCCTTATCCTCAAACATTTCACGAACCATATCAAGATTGTCAAAGCCTTCAACAGCTCCGGTAATCGAATTTCGGAAATTCACAAAGCCATTATTAAGATTGACACGTTCAAATCCTGCTTCATCAAGAATGGTAAGAAGATCGGAGTTCTTTATATTATCTGCCATTCTGCGAACATTAGCAGCATTTTTGTCGCCGCTTACTGTAATGGTAGCATTATCCCCTATGATACGTCCCGAAAAGCGGCTGCTATTATCTCCGGAAAGAACCGCCGCAACCTTTAATGCTGTATCTGTATCCATTTTTATATATCGCTTGTCCGAAATGGAGCGATAATCGGTATTTCCGATAATACGGGCATCGGAGTTCCTTCTGGGGGCAGTTTCTCCTACAATAGCGGCAGCTCTTTCGCTGTCTGCTTTATGAACGGTAACAACATTTTTATAGTTGCTGAGTGTAGCAGAAAAAAGAATTCCCTCTGCGTTAAGCCTGTCCATTACGGCATTGATGGAATTAGCATTGAGATTAATATAATAACGTTCCTGGGGAGGAATCTCCCTATAGAATTCCTTGTTAATATATTCAGTCATAGCCGTTGCTCCTTTCAATGCTCAAGAATTATGGTTTCGGCACGGACAACAGGATAACATCTCATCTTTCCGTTTTCTTCTGCCTTGATGGTTACTCTGCTGCCAGAAATGATAACTTTATCTCCGAGCCTGTAACGTGCAGGAAAATCCTTATATCCCCAAGCAACTATCTTAACGGGATATTTACCGTTTGAATGGACAGAAAATACATATCTTGAATAGCTGTCCTTGCTGTCTGTTGAAGGAGTTTCTGCTATTTCACCCTGAATATGTATTCTTTTAGTATCACTCATTGTTATCCGCCTTTCTCATCTTTATGCCCAATATTTCCGCTGCATCGGCAATCGACATTATACTTGTAACCTCTTTAATAAATGCTGTTGCTTCTGCGAATGTGATATTATTTTCATTACATACCGCATCCAAATCACGGACTTCCTCATCGTGAAGGAACTTTTCACACTTGGCAATCTCTGTCCGTATATCCTTTGTTTTCTTCTCTGCGGCAGTCTGTGCTTCAACCGATTTACCAAGCTTTTCACGGAGAACTTTCAACTTTTCCGTGACTTTTTCACTCTTATTTACAACCTTTCTATCATCAGCCTGCTTTTGGGGTTCATTATTTATAATATCGGTGTTCATCTTACACCTTTCCTCCTTTTAGTCATAAGAATGTTGGCAATCTGTGCTTCAATGAGAGAAATATCAGAATTTATTACATCAGGCTCCAGGGAACCGCTGATTAATACGTTTTTGTCGTTTTTCAAAATGTCCTCAAAGGCGTAATCGCGTACATTTCTCAAAACGACAAAACGAACGCTTCGCTTTAATCAGCGGATTCCCAGCATTTTCTCTCGCCGCAGCTCAATATACTTGTCCTTTTTTTCTCCCAACTCACATATTTCTTCAGAAGCGGATATGTTCCGCTTATATGGTTCTATTTCCGTGCGTTCCGTATCGAGCCTCCTTCGTTTGTTCCTTTGCTATGACTTTTTCACTCCATTCGGATAATTTATCAACTGCAGAAAAGAAATCTCTTTTCCTGAATTGCTTTTGCAGAAGCTCATTGAAATCCTTAATCCCATACAATCTGCACTCAGTAAATACAAAGCATCGTCCTTTGAAACGTTCACAAAATTCCCTGCCTGCACGGTCATTATCCACACACATAATTACTTTCATATTCCGTGACAGCAATTCTTCTATCGCAAAATTTTTCAATCCTGTCATAGATACAAAACTGCAGTCATTCACTTCGGGATGCAGCTGCATAAAGCTCATAAGGTCAATGGCACTTTCAAAAACGTATGCCTTTTCGGGTTTCCCTTTTGTATATTCAAAAAATGAATTTGTCGTCCCCGATGCCACGCCTTTATATGATTTCATTTTTTTCTGAACATCACTATTCAATGCCGAACTATCAATACCAGAGATAAGCTCTGCCATATCATTTACAACTCGATGATTCTTGCTGTCAGATATGATGTTTGCTTCATTGGAATACACATAACCTGAAAACGAAATGTCCGTATTTTCAAGGAAACGCCCCAGTATTTCTGCTTCACAAGGCTCAATGGCAGTGATACGCTTATCCGAAATATCTGTATAGCTTGTATTTCCAATTGTGTATTTCTTTCTGCCCGTTCCGTGTATCTCTGCACCGCAGGGAATATTATCCCTGCGGTGCAGAAATACAGCATTGCCTTTCGTGTCCTGATAAAGCAGTCCCGATCTTATCAGTTCGTTTATTATGGACGGAGAAATACAGCGTTCCCTAGAAAGATAAGCATAAACCCGCCTGTTATCGTTGGCAGCTTCGGGAATTACAACTATCTTAGCTGCTTTTTCCGGCTTTTTTGAAACAGGAAAATTTGCTGTGCTTTCGTATGACGGATACTCTGCTCCCGGTTCTTCACCGTCAAGTGCTGCTCTGATAGCTTCGGGAAAGGTCATATCAAATGCTTTTATGAGACAATTTATAAGTCCCACTCCTCCGACTCTGCGGGAATGGATATAGTATTCCTGCGTTTCCTCTCTGACCTTTAAGCCGCCAAAGCCGTGAATATGTATCTCTCTGCCCTCACGGTCGCAGGAATAACCGATACTGCGGAAGTATTCGGTTATCCCACGGCTTTCCGCACGCCTGATCTGTTCATCGGAATACAGCATATCATCTTGCCCCGTTATTTCTTGCCCTGTTCTGATTCTGAGCTTCTTTTATCTGTACTTTTTCCGCCCATTCAGCCATTCCCTTGACGGTTGCAATAAAATCCCTGTTCTTAACTCCGTCAACGGTTACAGCCGATTTTGCACCATCGTACTTTGCCGAATGTTCAACTCCCTGCTTTGCGGCTTCCCTTGAAATGGAGTATGCCGTCCTTGAATCGGTCTGAATGTAAGTCTTATTGTGAATATCCTTAAAGCCTTCACGGTTGAAATATGTTGCTTCTTTGTTCTGCGGCTCGTCATTGCGTCCTGTATAGCTGTTCTCCTGCTGTGACTGCTTGTGTCCGAAATATGCAGGCTTTTCGGTATGCTTTTCATTGCGGCTGTTTTCGGGAATATTAAATTCCCTTCTGACCGCTGCCACAAAATCCTTATCCTTTACCCCGTCAAGAGTAACTGCGGATCTTGCACCATCATACTTTACGGAATGCCCGATACCGTGCTTCTGTGCTTCTTTGGAGATCTCATAAGCGGTCTTGGAATCGGTGCGGATATATTCTTTGTTCTGAATGTCCTTAAATCCCTCACGATTGAAGTATTTAGGATCGTTCTCATGTGTCTGCTGACGGTCATTATGTCCGAAATATGCAGGCTTCTTCTCCTGCGGAGCAGCTTCACGCCTGTAATGCTGCGAGGACTTTTCAGCACGGTTGCTTTCGGGAATATTAAATTCTTTTCTTACGACTTCAACAAAAGCCCTGTCCTTAACTCCGTCAACTGTAACGGCAGACCTTGCTCCGTCATATTTTGCTGAAAAATCCACATTTTCAGCCATTGCCTTCTGTGCTATCTTAAAAGCAGTGGCAGCATCCGTATTAATGTATTCCTTATTTTGAATACTCTTAAAATTGTCCTTGTTATAGAACTTGGGTGACTTGTTTTCCTGATTGCTCATTGTAATTTCCTCCGTTTCAGATCCCTGTATTTTTTCCGTATCAGCCTGTAACACTTCTTCCAGCTTAGATATTAAGCTCTCTGCCGCACCTGACAGCTCAGGATGCTCCTCAGCGTGTGCCTGCAATGCTTCGATGACAGTTTCAAAGTCCTTATCGTCAACAAGCATTTCTACTGTCTGCTGCTTGACATCATCAACATTTGTGCGGTCCTCGCTGCAAAAAAGCTCCGCAGCTTTCAGCGCAAGATATGATAGATAGACGTTCTCATCGGCAGCCACTACCTTGTTTCTGCCTGTTTCCTTTGCTTTGTAAACCGCTTCATCGGCATTTTTGAACTCTGCATCAAAAATTGCCCTTAAATTTTCGGGTGTCATTTCCACATCAGGCTGCATATTGTGAAGTCCCATTGATACAGTAACCCTGACCTCAACAGGCTCATTGTTTTTTGTAATGCTGTGAACCGTATTTTCGACCTTTTCACGCAGCCGCTCTGCAATTTCCATAGCCTTATCGGGAGGACAGTTCAGAATACAAACCATTTCCTCGCCGCCCATACGAAAAGCACAGTCGGCTCCTGTCCTTGTTCCCTCCTGCAATACTTCTGCAACTCCCTTGAGGATAATATCTCCTGCATCGTGTCCGTATGTATCGTTGACGTTTTTGAAATGGTCAACATCGCACATAAGGATATTTACATCACGTCCGTTATTGATATTTCCACAGAGAGTATTCGCAAGATACTCATTAAGTCCCTGTCTGTTTTTAAGTTGTGTAAGCTCATCGGTAATTCTGCCCTGATGCTCAAATTCTTTTTTCAGCGCAAGCTCAACAGTATTTACCACCTGACAGCCGGGGCGGAAATTTTCGTAATCATCGGGAGCAAAACCGCTGTCCTTTTCCGCAACGATAACGCCCAGAGAATTTCCGTTTGCGGACACAAGGGGTATCACGGCTTCATTGCTGTCAGACAGTATCTCCTTGCTTTCAAACGCATTCTTTATCTCCTCCGCTGCCTGTTCCTCCTGCCAATTACGATAATCGCCGTGAGAGAAAAACTTGTCGGTCGAATTATCATAGCAGTAGAATATAGCCTTTTCGCAGCCTGTAAGCTGCTGCGTTACGCTTTCGATCTCGTGCATTGTGCGGTCAAGATCCTGTGCTTCGGTGATTGCAGAGATAAAGCGGTTAATGGTCTGTACCTGACTTTCCAAGGATTCAAACTTGCTTTCCATTGTCTTGCTGTGATTTTCAAGCTCCTCGATCCTTTTCATAAGATCACGAATATTTAAATCGTCCATATTTTTCCCTTTCTCATATGAGGCAGTTTTCTTCGTCCTCAATATATTCATTTCTGCCATATATCTGTGCAACAGCCGCTAATACTAAACACCAATAAAATAAAGAAAAAATCTGCGCCGAAATCCAATATATCCGAGATTGTCGGCTTGATTTTTTCTAAATTTTAAATGATGTTTAGTATAAATCAATAGCCGTCTGGATATAGCCGACCTTCTGAGCAAAATACTCAAATTCCTCTGCCGTTGCAATGTAGTATTCCGCTCCGGAAAGATTTTCGGCTCTGTCCTCGTCAGACATTTTGCCTACGTCCCTGACATCTGAAAAATACTTGTCAAAAAACTCTCTTGTGCGTTCTTCACCGTCAAGACCGTATATCCTTATCGTCACATCACGGCAGTATTCTCTGATAAATACCCTCAAATCCTCACCTCCTTATGTCTGTACTCCCGCAGGACGGTTTACGGCATCATTCATACGCTTCTGCTCTGCTGCTTTCTGCTTGGCGTTTAATGCGTCCTTCTGTTTCTTTTCATTTTCCGCATTGGTTTTCATATCACTGAGAGATATGAGCAGCTTGTTTGATTTGCGTCGTTCCGTCTGGCGAATGTACTGTTCCTTTATGAGCCTGTCGGCATATTCCCGTTCATCGGGTGCGATCTCGTTCCATACGCTTTCGGGAATAACAATGCGGTCATTCATCTTCCGAAGCTGCCCGTTCCTCGAACACATCTGAATAATGCTCCAGACCTTATCAAATTCAAAAAGCTGTGTGTGGAAAAGGGATTTATCCACGTCGGCAAATTTTCCGCTGCGCCATATCTTCAGGTAAGCTTCTTTATCGTGAAATATTTCAAGTACGGTATCTTCACCGAAGGTATATGTAGTTTTATATTTTGAAGCAGCCTTTTCGATAAGATCCTCATTTTCATATTTATCCGTGAGTTCAAGGTCTATTGCTCTCGTTTTGGTGATTTCACTCAGATTATCTGTTATTGCTCCGTCAACAGAGGGAGCATAATCAAACCAATTTACCCTGTTGCCGCATATATTCCGTCTGCGGTCATAGTGACGTATATCAAAATGCAGCTTGACCTTTGCAACATAGCTGTTGTAATCGCTGTCGCAGTCGATTTTAAGAGGTATCTTATTTTCTTTCGCATACCTTATATAATCCCTGCCGTAATCCTTATCAAACAGCTTGGAATAAATGACTGCGTTCTTCATATTAAGTATCACAGGACTGCTTTCCATTTCTGCGTTACCGGTTTCTATGAAAGCCTTGACATTGGACTCGTCCTCCACATATACCTCTGCCGCATCTCCGAAATTTCCCAAAGGCTCTTTTATCTCCGCAAGGAATTTCAGAAATTCAATATCCCTTGCTCTCATTTTTCCATCCGTGATGCAGACGTGAGAAAGCTCGGTCATTTCCAATGCTTCATCAAAGGATACCGTCTGCAATTCATCGTATTTTTTCGTATATGCCGCACAAAGCAATGCGTTCTGCACAAGTCCCGAAGTTATTCTGTCATCGGGAGCTTTGCAGCTGTCCGCCGCTATTCTGTTTTCGGCAGCAATAACATCATTGCGGATATTGCCTTTAAAGCCACGAATAAGCATATCCAGTGAATCCCCGTCCAGAACTCCTGCACCGTAAAGATAAAGCAGTCTGTCCGTATTTTCCGTGTGATTTTCATTCCGCAGCAGCTTTACCCTTTCCTTCGGGAGCTGCCTTATTTCGTTTTTTTCGGGAACTATCGCTCCGTATATCTTTGCAAGTACGGCATAACGTGTAAGAACATTAGGTATCTTCTGAGCCTTTCCCGCACTGTTTTTATCAGTCTGTTCCATTTACTGCTCCTTTGCTTCTTCAAGGTTAATGTACTTGCCCGTATCGACCATTCTGTACCTTACCCTTATGTTTTCGCCCGATACCTTTTTCTTCTGCTTGACAATAACCTTACCGCCCAGAAGCTCCTTTGCATTTTCGGCTGTAACGGTTATCCCATTATGATTATCCTTTTTCCATAAGGTGAAGCCGCAGCCCTCTTTACCACTCTCGCAGTAGAAATTCAGTTTGCCTTCAAGGATATTCTTTCCGCATCTCGGACACTTTCCGATAAAGACCTTTTCCAACTTGATGCGCTCCAGATTTACATACTTTCCCGTATCGTCCATTTTGTAATTGGCGGTGTATATCCTTCCGTCCCTGCTTTCAGCCTTTAAAGGCACTGATTTACCCTCTATGAGCTTCATCGCCTTTTCGGGAGTAATAATTTCCTTAAAGAACTTAGGCTCTTTCCATAAAGTAAAGCCGCAGCCGTTCTTGCCGCTTTCGCAGTAATAGCTCTGCTTACCCTCAAAAATATTTTTTCCGCAGCGGGGACAAACGCCTATTACCGTTCTTTTATCGTTGTCGGGAGCCTTGACGGGTGTTCTGTTCCTTGTGGGACTATTCTCATAAGCAATTACGGAACGCACAAATTCCTTTACGTCCTCCATAAAAGGCTCTGCGGATATACCCTTTTCCTTGATATTGGTGAAAACCTGTTCCCACTCTGCGGTGCGGCGGGCGGATTTTACGTTATCGGGAATTGAAGCTATAAATGCTCTGCCAAATTCGGTGGCGATAATGTTTTTATCCCTGCGCTCTGCATATTTGGCTGCGATAAGCTGTTCGATAATATCCGCTCTGGTAGCTTCTGTGCCTATACCCTTGCCGCTTACCGCTGCTTTCAGCTCCTTATCATCAATTCTGTTGTCAATATTGTTCATTACCGACAGCAGACTTGCGTCCGTGAAATGCTTGGGAGGTTTTGTAACGCATTCCTTTATTGAAATATTCATCATATCAAGGGTATCGCCCTCGTTATATTGGGAAACGGAAACGCTGTTTGCTGCGGATTTTTCCGTATCATACTGTTTCCAGCCCATTTCGTTCACAGCTTCGGTTTTAAGAGTAAAGGTCACATCCTCACACCAAAACTCATAATTGCTTTCTGTATAGCTGTACTGCTTGTCCACCGCACAAAGCAGTCTGTTTACGATAAGTCCGTAAACCTTGCGCTCCGTATCCGGAAGCTCATCAAGGCTTGCCGTACTTGCTTCGGGGATAATTGCGTGATGATCGTGTCCGTTCATTGCCTTGTCATTGATTATTCTGCTGTCAAGCTCAAGTCCCACACCGATAAGTCCGTGCGCTCTTTCAGCATATTCGGAACGTTCTCTGACAGCACTTACCACACGAATTATCTGTCCACGCATATCCTCGGAAACATAATTGCAGTCAGTACGGGGATAGGTTGTCAGCTTGTTTTCATAAAGGCTCTGAGCCGCTTCAAGTGTCTGCTTTGCAGTAAGACCGTACACTCTGTTGGCTTCCTGCTGGAGAGTGGTAAGGCTATGGAGCAGCGGTCTGTTTTTACGTTTCTCCTCCAATACAGCCGAAAGCACATTAACACTCTTTCCGCTGCATTTCTCCATTGCATATTCGGCTTCTTCCTTTGTCACATACTCCGTGGTTGATACAGCGCCGTTTTCCATTTCAAGACGATATGTAGTTTCTTTCCGGAATGCATTTATCTCATTGTCACGGTCAACGATAAGGGCAAGCACGGGAGTTTTTACACGACCGATACGATGTGTATAGTTATCCTTTATACCGTAAAGGCGGGACAGATTCATTCCGATCATCCAATCAGACATTTCCCGTGCAAGTGCGGCATAGTATTCTCCGTCAAAGTTGCTGTCGGGCGGAAGATCTGCCATACATTTTGTAATGGCTTCGTCCGTCATTGAATTTGTCCAAAGACGTTTAACAGGCTTAGTACAATGATTTGCATTGTAAATGTGGCGGAAGATAAGCTCTCCCTCACGTCCTGCGTCGGTAGCACAGATAAGCTCGTCAACATCGGGACGATTTATGAGAGAGAAAATGAGGTTACGGAGATCTTCGTTATTCTCACCCTCCGGATAAAGCTCAAATTTTGGGAACATAGGCAGCTCGTCCATCTTATATGACTTGCTGTATCCGTAATCCTGCGGCATTCCCAGACCGTAAAGATGCCCTCTTGCATTCACAACATAGAAATCATTGCCTTTATAGCAATACTCCTTGCCCTCGCCATAGATTTTTTCTCTTGCCCCAACTGCATGAGCTATCGTTCTTGCAGTGGACGGCTTTTCGCTGATTATAAGTTTCATAAAAAGTCCTTTCTTTTTATACTTTCCCTCTTGACAAGCGATAACATTTATGTTATCATAATAACAGGAGGAGATGCAGGTTGTATGAAGTAATATTTTATCGTGATAAAAGCGGTAAATCGGAAGTTGAAGATTATATCCGTGAATTATCTAAAAAATCGGAAACAAGCAAAACAGACCGCACCAATTTCACAAAGATCCTTTCCTATCTCAACAGCCTCTCCGCCTATGGAACAAGGATCGGTAAGCCTGTTGTAAAACACATTACGGAAAATATCTGGGGACTTCGCCCGTTAAGCAATCGTATATTTTTCTTTTATTGGGAAGATAATAAGTTTGTACTTCTTCACCATTTTATAAAGAAATCTCAGAAAACACCTAAAAAAGAAATTGAAACTGCCAAACGCCATCGTGATGATTTTCTTGAAAGGAGCAAATGATTATGAGTATCAATATCAACAATGAAAATTACACCACATTAGCTGATCTGATGAACGATCCCTCTGTTGTATCTCCCGAAATCAAAGCGGAAGTTGAGTTTGAAACTGCTCTTATCGGAAAGATGATCGAAGCCCGTGAAGAAATGGGACTTTCCCAGCGGGAGCTTGCAGATATTTCAGGCGTTAAACAGCCTGCTATTGCACGGCTTGAAAGCGGTGCTGCTATTCCAAGAGTGGATACTCTTATCCGTTTGCTTGTCCCTTTGGGAAAAACACTTGCAATAGTTCCGTTAGATGACGCTAAATAATTAACCCCATTGATCACCATATTGGAGGGATGATTATGCGTAACACTACTGTAATAATGAACGATGCTATGAACTGCTTGATAAGAAATCTTGGAATTGTCGAAACCGAGGTGTTCATATCCAATTTAATTCGTGAGCCTTTCGACTATACAAAATGGCAGCACGAAAAATTCGATGATGTAACACTTGATGATTTTTGCAATCAAGCGATAGAATACTGTAAAAACAATCCTGTCCGCTGACTGATATTGAGTGTCACCTGCTTTCCTTGATTTTAGGTTTGTTATGATGCTCAGCGTAAGCAAGGGTAATTCCTGTTAAACCAAGCAGAAATATGTGTATCCTGCTGTTATCGAGAAACTCGATAACAGCATTTTCTTTTTCATCGTCATTTTCTTCGGGAGCTTCCTCCGTGACTGCCGTTTCCGCAGCCGCTTCGTTCTCCCATTCGGTGCGTATATTGTCAAATATCTGCGCTCCGATAGCAAGGATAATGAGAACAACAATTATTACCGTGTATCTGAAATACGGCTCACTTTTGTGCTCACGCACCCATTTTTTTATTCTGTTCATTATGTTTCCTCCCCGTTAAACGGCGTTTCCACCGTCCAGAAATTGTTTGGTATCTCTCCCTGTTCGGGATCAATAAGCATTTCATAAAATGCCTTTGCTCGTTCATTGTCTGCAGCACCGAACTGACGGTAATCGCTTTCGGAAATACTCAGCTTCTTGTTTATGGTGTCAAGATATGCTTTTATGATCTCCTCTGCAGCTTCTGCATCAACACTGTTATCCTCTGCATTTGTAAGCTCAAGTATTTTTTCTGTAAGCTCGTCTTTTGTCTTGCAGACTCCTATTTCACCATTAAGCCAGTCGTGATTGCTGTCACAGTAGTATTCCCACGAATATCCCGTTTCGAGATCACCTGTCATACGTCGCTTACATCTGCCGTCGCAGGTATGGTCGTGAGTAATTTCTGCGGTTATCGGAATAAATTCGGTTTCTTTGAAAAACTCCATAATATCATCGGGAGTAATGTTATACATCTGTTCGGCATCGTCTTCGTCTGTTCCGCCCATTCCTTTGAGAGATTTGTACAGAGCTGTCATTGCAAGCAGTTCTTCAACCGAAAGTTCACTGCTTATCTCAACATTTCCGAAGCTGTTTGTGCCTACAATAGGCTTGCCCGTAAATTCAGCAGAATCGGCAGAGCCGTTTCCGCTTCCTCCGTCGTAAACTTCATAATGTTGGCGGCGTTCATTTGCAGACATCGTATCATCAATGCTGCTCATAAGCTGATCGTATTCCATTCTTGCCTTCTGTGCAGCTGCCCGAAGTGCGGCAGTCATTTCGGCTGACATTGCCTGACTAAGTGCCATTATCTCCTGTGAACTCTGAGCCGCCGCAAACAGAGCTTCATATTTTTCCTGAATACGCTGTATTACCAAACTCTGATATTCCGCCAAATATTCCGAAAACGAAATATCCGGTGCAGGATAATCATAAACGCCGCCGTACCAATCTCCGTATTCCAGATAGTAATACGCCTGCGTCACGTCCATATAGTTCTGTATCAGCTTTGCATATCCGTCAATAATTTCTTCCTCTGTTGATGCTGCGGTCTGCTCACCGCTGTCATCTCCCGCAAGAGAAAACTCAAAGGGGGTAAGCCACGAAAATAAAGAAGCTATGAGGATAAGCAGGATAATTATTATGAGGATGATCACAAGAAACGACGTTCCCGAACCGAGTAGCAGCTTGCTTTTTCCTGCCGCACCCGCCGCTTTCCTTTTCAGCTTATTCCCCACAAAAGCGGGATCATTGCGGTTGTGCTTTATGTAAATATTCTTCTGCTGTCTGCGCTGTAATTCCTTCTGCTGCCTTGCAAGCTTCTGCTTGTATTTCTCACGGTCACGCTCGACCTTATCAAGCTTCTTTTCAAGCTTTTTGCTGATATTGCCGTTCATAGCTTCGGCTTTTTCTTTTTGGATACGGCTCATCTGCCTGTCTGTTTTACGGTCTATGCAGCGAAACTTTTTCTCAAGCCGTTCTTCAATTTTTGCATCTGAGGGTTTGAACAGATAATTTGATACAGCCGATCTCAGCTTTCCCGCAGCAAGGCTCGTTCCTGCATTTACGGCAGCACCACCTATGGAATCAGAGTCTTGAACTTCTCCCGAAATTGTTGATACACTATCAGTAATCCCACCCAGACTTCCCATATTATTCTTTATAACGCTGACGGCAGGCTGTGTTATCATACCGACAGCATTGCCGTTTTTGACAGCGGAAATATATCCTGCCGCCATTTCAATACCCGGAACAACATTATCACGGGTAAACTCCTCCGCCTCGGCATTTTTAAGAGCCGACATTTTTGCTTTTTCTGCGGAAATAAGGACAGCATTGGTCTGTGCCTGACTGTGCATAACAACAGCATCTTTGCGCCTGTTCATCTGTGCTTCAAGTATCTTTGCTTTATACGCCTGTCTGACCTCTGCGCTGTCAAGACTGCTTTTATACTTGTTTTCGGATATATGCTCCAAATTTCCGAGAAAACGACTTTCAAAACTGACCTCGTTCTTTTCAGCCTGAGCTGTCCCGTTTGTTTCAGTCCCCGGTGGGGACTGAAAATTATCGGGGATATCATCAGCCTTTGAAAAAGATGCCGTCTTTTCCGCTGCAATATCTCTTTGAAGCTTTTCCTTTATATAAGCAGCCTTTTTCATTTGCTCCGCTTTATCAGCGTCCTTTTCGGCAGAGACCGAACCGTCTGTGTTAGCCTGCTTTTCATCAGTTTTTTCAGGGGACAGCTCCTGCAATTCCTCTTCCGGTGAAACAGGCTCATCAGACTTTTCCTCATACGAAGCCGCTAAATCATTCTGAATATTCTCCTTGATATATGCGGCCCGTTTTTCACGGCTGTGGTCTTTTTTTGCGAAAGAAAGGGCATTGTGAGCCTTATTCTTTTTCTGATTTTTGCCCTTATTTCTGTCGGCAGCTTTTTCCGCTGCCATTCTGCCCCCGACCTCAACATAGCTGCCTGTTTTGTGGATATGTCCGACTCCATTTTTTAAGGTATACTTCTTCCTCACATATTGAGATAATCTCAAGCCACTCAGGACAATTTTTCTTTGGGATTTCAGGGTATCACTCCCCTTTTTCTGCTTATCTGCCATACGGACCTCCTATCCTCATTCCGCTTTCGCTTCAAGCATCTTTGCCGTTTCTGAGAAGTTTGTGGTCATCTTGCTGTACAGCTCGGTATCCTTTGGAAATTCATCGTAAAAAGGAATTTTATCTTTGCCGCCGAGAACAAGAATACCGTGTCCCGGAGGAGTATCATTCACATACTGTATCTCGCTGTCCGTGAAATGCAGAATATCCTGAAGCTTCGCCGCATCCGTAGGGTTCTGCTTCAAAAGGGCAAGATATTCGGAATTTGAGAGCATCGAACGGGATTTATCGTCCTTTAGCAGATCTTCAACGTTCTGAGTAATGCCTGTCAGAACACCGCCGTATTTTCTCGCACGTTTCCAAAGCATACGGAGATAGTCAAGAGCATATTCATCAGCAAAAAGCAAATGTGCTTCATCGAAATAGATGTATGTCGCACGCACAAGATCTCTGTTGCGTGACAGCCTGTTCCAGATATAGTCAAGGATAAGAAGCATTGACTGCGTTTTCAGATTTCCGTTAAGGTCACGAATGTCATAACTGATAAATCTGTTATCAGTATCAATGTTGGTCCGGTTATTAAAATATTTTGCAGAACCATTTACATACATATCAATTGTAACGATAAGCTTATCCTTCATATCCTTGTTGATGTTCTCGGTTTCCTTCTTCATACAATCAAGGAATGTTTCAAGTGTCGGCATATCCGCAGGATCAAGGGTATCAAGCACACCCGACCTTATGTATGCTTTGCGGACGCAGCGGTCAACAAAGGATTTCTCCTGAGCGTTCAGCGGATGCTTGCTGTCCATACAGCTGATAAATGATGTAATGAGCTGGCATTTGTCAGCGATAACATCTACCTCCTCATCATCAAGAAGTGCAATATCGAAATCAAATGGATTTATATAGCTCTTTGAACCATTTGAGAATTTTACCACTGTTCCGTTAAAGGCTTCTGCCAGCTTCCAATACTCACGTTCGGGGTCAATTACAAGAATGTCGGCATTGGCGTTACGGAGAAATACGTCAACGATTTCTCTCTTGACAAGAAATGATTTACCGGAGCCGGGGCAGGCAAGTACAAAGCCCGAAGGATTGATAAGTCCTGTCATACGGTCGAACATTATGATATTATGAGAGAGTACATTCAATCCGTAATATACGGAGTTCTTCATCTGCATCTCACGGACATTGAAGGGAATGAATATTGCCACCGATTCCGAGGGCATAGTTCTCTGCCAACCAAACTTACGCTGATAACCGCAGGGCAGGCAGTCACACATTCCGTCCTCCTGCTGCCAAGCCATTTCGCCCTTTACACAGCCTGAACGCTTCAATGTGCTTTCGATGACCTCAGTGTTGTTCATCAGTTCCTCATAGGATTTTGCTTTTATGAGTATCTGTATATTCGTGAGAAACAGCTTCTGGTCTTTTGTTGTGATCTTATCGAATACCGCTACCATACTGTCACGCTGATTTTTGATACGCTGGGGCATCTGTGAGCTGAAATTGCCGTGCTGTGCGGCTGCCACTTCACGCTTTGCCATATCAGTATCTATAGCCGTGATCTGGTGCTGTACAAGCTTTCTTGCGGCGGCAGTATCGTATGCCTCAATGTTGGTGGTTATCATAATTTCAATACCCGTTGCAAGAAGATCTGTAAAGATCTCCGAGGTTGCCGTTGCAGGATATTCACGGATAAAGATAGTCTTTGCATAAGTATTGTTGAACATAAAGTAGTCTTTTTTGAAATCGAAATAGTCGGGGGCAAAGTACAGCTTTTCTCTGCCCTTTGCATAATCCTCGGAAGTGAGGGCTGGAACAGGTTCCTCGTCCGTTCCAATATAGAAGTTTTTGAGCATTTCCACACGTTCCTGCGATGTAAGCTCCCTCATATTGGTATTGCCTATACGATTGAACGAATTTACAGCTGCGATATCCAAAGATTTGAACTTTCTTGCCGCAGTTTCTTCATCGGGAGCCTTTATCGTCAGAGTAATGTACATATGCTTCTGAATTGCGTTCTGACCTTTCTTTATATTCTCCTCCAGTACACGGTTATTGTACTCAAAACGAAAATTGAAGAAATCATCTGCTCTCTGCTTCATAAGTGTTCTGTGTCTGAACTCATCCATATTTATCTTGCTGTTCCAGAGACATATCTGACAGTCCACGCTTCCACGCACTCTTTATTCATAACACTTATTATTTCTCTGCCGAGGCAGACTGTGTTGTGTTGATCTCGCAAACAAAAAAAGGAGAGCTGACAGACGTGACTTTCATCACATCTGTTAGCTCTCCTCAGCTGTTCCGCACCACTCCTTAGGTGCAGCAATTATTTAGTTGTATAGGTTTTATCTCCCGACGGAGATTTTTTATCGGTCTTTTTATCCTGATTTCTCAAACACACTTCTTTTGTGCTTTTCAGTATTACAAGACCGTTTTTCCTGTGCTGTATCTCAACATCAAAACCTTCTTTCAGAGTTTGATTGATGATATTTATTTCATTATTGTCAAGCATTTTTCTCCTTCATTCATACCACATAAACACCAACAACATCACTTAGCTTGTCCCGAATCTCATCAGAAATACCCTCCATAAGGTCGGGCGGCGGAATAACGATTTTGTTATCGCTTGTAATATATCCTATCTCAATAACCTCGGAAGCATCAATATCGCCCTCATCGTAAAATTCCGACAGGTCAATAGGTATCGTCTCCTCCATCGTTGAGATATTTTCCTCGAGATAATAGGTGTTGTGTTTCTTGTCGGCTTCGTCCAGCATATCGTACCGAGGGCGATTTGTAATATCGAACTTCGCCGTCATAAACGGGTGAAGTCCACGCACCATTACGATGCAGTCATTGTTGTCCATAGTCGAAAGCTCGTCGATTGTGGCAAGCTCTCGTCCGAGAATTGCGTTATTGTATGAGGAACTGCCCTGTTTGCCTTTGGTCTGGTTTATACTCTGCTGGTCGATGGTTTCCTTGCCAAGTTCCTTTGATAAATATTCATTGGTAAATTGATCTTTACCGCCAAGATATATCATCGTATCGCAGTTACCGGGCAGTTCTTCCCAGGACTTTTCATAAAGTCGTTTGAGCTGCGAAAGGTTCTGGAGAATTACGACTGCCGATATTTCAAACTTTCGGCAGGTAGCAAGCACTTTTTCAAAATCGGGTATCTTCCCGCAGTTTGCAAACTCGTCAAGCAAAAATCGAACGTGAACGGGCAGCCGCCCGTGATAATAGGTTATAGCTCTGTCATACAGAACATCAAAAAGCTGCGTGTACATCATTGCTGCAAGGAAATTGTATGTGGTATCGGTTGACGGAATGATGATAAACAAAGCCGTCTTTTCATCACCCATAGTTTCAAGGTGGATATTATCGGTATATGTCAGATTTCGCACATCTTCCAGCTTAAAATGCTGGAGCTTTGTGGTCGTGCTTATGAGTATCGACTGCATCGTTTTGCCCGCAGCCTGTTTGAACTCCTCGTAATATTGTACCGATAATGCTTTAGTGTCATTTTCCCTGCGCTGGTCAAAGATCAGGTCGAGTTCTGATTTTTCTTCTTCCTTACCCTCAATGACTTTAGCTTTATGTATCAGATCAAGCACATTTGCAAAGTTCTGTTCTTCCTCCGTTCCCGTTTCCACAAGCAGAAAGCACAATGAAGATAACAATAATCTTGTTGCGTCATCCCAGAACTGATCTCCGCCCGAAGCTCCTTCAACCTTCGTGTTGGTCATAAAAACATTTATCATTTTTATAACGTTATTGCTGTTGATCTCACCGTTACCGTCACGCAGATAGTGGAACGGGTTATAATTGGAGCTGTGCTTCATATCATTGATATTAAACACCTTTATCTTATACCCTCTGCGTATCAGCATCTTTCCGCAGGACTGCACCAGCTCTCCGGACGGGTCTGTCACCACAAACGAAGTATTGCACTGCATAAGGTTGGGTTTAACGTAAAAGCGGGATTTGCCTGTACCCGAACCACCGAGAATTATCATATTCAGATTGAGCATCGGCTTTATTTTTGCCGTTGCTTTTTTCATTTCTGCAACCTTCTTCAAGGTCATTTTTTCATTTTCGGGCGGCACCTGTTCTACGGCTGCTTCATCTTCGGGATTCTCCGCTTCTGCGGAAATGTCGGATAAAGCTTCCTCCTGTTTCTCCGATATTCTCGGCTGTACGGTCTTTTTACTCTTTAATCTCTGCACAGTCTTTGCAGCTTCGTTCTGCTCACGCTTTTTTCGGTCAAGCACCAGAAAAACGTCGGAAGCTGCTATGACGTTATTGTAAAAATCATTTGTATCTGCAATAATATCCTTTTCCTGCTTATTTCCCCACCTTGCGGAGCCGTGTTCAATACCTTTGCGGTGATAACGCTTTCCGCTGCTGGAGAGTTTGTACAGTATAAGGAGCATACCGCCCATAAAGCCTGCAAGCATTCCTTTCTTGGTTATGCCGTTGCCCGTGAAAACAGCTCCAAAGGCTTTTATGAATGAAATCGGGTTTGCATACTCGCCCAGACTTCCCATTGCTTCAAGCCACTGTATGCCTTTTTTCGGAGAAGCTGTCATTTCAAGCACATAGCCTGCCCAGGTGCAGAGCATAACGGCAAATACAGCGGCGCAGATGAAAACTATAAGCTCGGTATCTGTTTTTTTCTTAGGCTCTCCCATATTGCTTGCCATACTCTCACCTATCTTTCCTGCCCTGACTTCCTGTTGATCTTTTCCTTTGCAAATTCCCTGACCTTGCCTTTTTCGATTTCAATGTTTTTGATCGCCTTTGAAGCAAAATTCTTGAGCTGCTGCAATGTCTGTCCCGAAGTGCTCTTTTCTTTCTTTTCAGCACCTGCAAACGCCTTGATTACAGAATCGGCTGTCTTTTTATCAATACCGATCTCTTCAAGCTTTCTGCTCTCCATCTTATCCTTTGGCATCACTGCAGACTGACCGCCAAATGTGACTTCCACAAAATTAGAAGATATACGTCCGACAGATATATCCGCCACCTTCTGAATGGGAGGAAGCTCAATAATTCCGTCCTTTGCAAGCTGCTTCATAATCACAGCCGCTGAAAGCTCGTCCTTTATATCAAAGTTTTTGAGCAGAGCTTTTTCCACATCTGCCATAGGCGTTTCTTTGTCAATGTCCATATACTTATACTGTTCACCTGACTCCTGAACAATAAGCATACCATACTCTGATTTATGGTACATCATATTTGTAAGCTCAGGATTGTTGGTGTCAAAGCTCATGGGTACAACCGGTTTATGTTCATCTATCACGAAGCTGTCCCTTACCTTATCGGTATCACGATAGCTCAATACTACCCTTTCCGCAATTTCCTTTGCACAAAGCTCGCTGTATCCCATTTCGGAAAGCCTTGCTGTAATTTCTGCTCTCGGAAGTATCGGCATAACGGTAAATCTGTTTTCCGATTTGTCGAATACACAGCATTTTCTGCCGTTGTTCATTGGTATCTCGCCGAAGCATTCCGCCTTGCCTATAAGCTGCTCTGATAGCTGCGACTGTGCCAGATACTCCCCTATATTCGGAATATCCGCATACACGATCTCTGTTTTTTCGGCAGAAAAATTATATATGCTTTTATAGTTTTCGGGAAGCTTTTCGGCTATATCCTTTATAAGCAGATCCGCCGCCCCTGCCGAAATTCCCTGCTCTATCATTTCAGAGCGCATTTTATCCGCACTGTCAATACCCAGGCTGATAAGTTTATCCTTTTCCTTGTTGTACAGCTCCACACGCTCCATACCGACACCGTACTTAACGACCTCGGTGGCCTTTTTGGCAAACTGACTTTTGGTATTGTATGAACGTGAAAGCTGTGCGCCTGTTCTCTCCGATTTAAGATTTCCCTCGCTGTCATATATCTTATATTTTCTTTTCATATCCAGCTTCATAGCTATGGTCTTGTCACCGTTGATAAGCTCGACCTCGGATTTGTTAAATCGAAGATAGTCCCGTGCTGCTGTGTTGGGAACTCTCACAAAATATGCGGATTCGTCCTCTCCCATAAGCAGCTTTCCTACGTCCATAGTAACTGTGTTATCCTTAACATCTATGAGATACTTTTCACTTTCCTCAACACAGTCTGAAAATTCCTGCTGTGCTCTTTCCACTTCCTCCGCAACAGCCGCAGGATACTTTGCTATTATCTGCTCCCCGTCCTTCGCAAACTGAACATCAAGGTTTTTATACTTTGCGACTGCATTTAACGCTTTTGCCGCTTCGGGTGACATCTTACAGGCAAAAACATCAAGGCTGTCAAGCGGAGAAGTCTGTTCATAGCGGGTTATCTCTATATTCTTTACCTTTTCGGAGATCTCCCTAACTTCCCTCATCGCCGCTTCATACTGACCGTCAAATTCATCGGGAACGACGTTCATATATTTTCCGTCCGCAGATTTGAAGGAATATACGGGAATATCGTGACTGCGGAGAATATCTGCGGTCAGCTTCATATCTTCTTCACTGACTTTTGCTGCTCCGTCCTTGAGCTTCAGCTTTTCGGGATTTGTACACATTTCATCGGCAACAATATGCCGCATTGCCGTGCTTACAAGCTCCATATACTGCTGCGGAACGGCAACGATAGCATTATTCCCGTTCTCCACCTTTGTCGCAAAGAATGAGCCGCCCAGCTTTTTTACGTCCTTTTCAAGCTGTGCAAGCTTATCCTTTGGGATAGTCACATAACCGAAATTTGTGCCGCTGTCACGGAGTTTGGCAAAATCCTTTTTTGAAAGCTTTCCTATCTTTATCTTCGGCTTTTTAGGCTCTTTGCTTCTGATTGGTCCCCTGTTGCCCTCCGTAACAGATTTGGCATATCATGCAAGTTTCAGGCACAAAAACATCCAGATGCAATAAAAATTACATCCAGCTAGAGTGACTCGGATTAGTCGTTCGCATTATTATTCAAAGTTAAGCTTTTGCTATACATACAAATCCAGTCGAGAAAATGTAATTTCTCGGCTGGATTTACCGTTTTATCTGTGAAAATAAACTTTAAAATTGGAAATTGCCTCCGTGTAAATGTCTTTTCGCTGTTGGGTGTGCCATGGCTTCCGTTATTGCTCCCCCAATTAAACCTTGCCGCAAAAAACGGTCTATATTAAGCAAATAATCGTAAAATGGGGATTTGTTATCTATAAACTCATCCAAAATGGCAAGGTTTAGTTGGATCATCAATATAAAGTACAAAAACGACATCAACGTCATCTCTGTTTACAGTAGCGATTTTTTCTGTCGCTGCTTTCCATTGTATTATCTAACAGCCTGCGTCGAGTCGCTCCTCAGCGTTGCACTGTTTGGCTGCTTTTTTAGAATTGTCAGAATTTTGGCGATTATTGCGTTTACACGGTTGGGTTTTCAGAACCGCCAAAATCTGCATAAAGTATATGGGCTTTTGATAAAGTCAACACCGAATTTTCTTTAATGTTGCAATTTATTTTTATCCTGAAGTACCATGGACACAATTTCCCTTAATTGATCATAAGTTAATACTTGAATTTCTTCTTCATAGCCTACAAAATCTTTTGATAACACCACCTCGTTTTCTTTACATATATCCTGACATGGATTGCAATTATTCATATCTTGATAAGTAAAAATGCAAAACGGACATTCTGGGAGAGGACATACTGTTGAGTGATTGAACAACAAATCCTCAATTTCCCTCAATCCATTAGGTAAACTAACTATTGATTTGACAAAATCAATACTCCATTGTTTTTCAACTCTTGAAACCATCATACATAATACTCCTCCTGTTATAAACCATTCTTTTTCAAAGCTGTAAATCATCACAGTCAATCTCTTAAATACGGTAAAATCTTTTGAATTATAAGTTTATTATACACTATCCTGCAATTTTCTACAAGTGATTTCAATTAAAATTACCTATTGACCTAACAAACTAAGGCAGACTGAATTTTTCAGCCTGCCCACGATCCTTATTCTCTTTCTATACTCTCAAAATACATCTGCAAAGCCTTTTCGATAATGTCGCCTATATCTTTCTTCGGCACATTTTCCAGATACCTTGTGTATGCTGTATGCGGTACGCTGACCTTATACGCTTTCTCCTTCGGTTGTTCTTCGTTCCTGCCGAGCAAAGCGTCCTCTATCACCTCCAAAGACGGCTCACTGTATGATTCTGCAATATTCCGAAGAACCTTTGCGGTTTTCAAATCAACAGTTTCGATACCATTCCTTTCTATAATAGTATAAACCACCGCTTGCAGCTCCTTTGGCAGATATGAAAGCTCCACCGCAGGGCGAATACCTATCTTATCCTCATCAACCATCGCTTTAAGCTCCGAGGTAAGCTCATTTATGCGAAGAAGCCTTGCGACAGTATTTCTTCCCAAGCCATATTCCTTTGCCGCAAGGCTCATTTTGTCGGTCTTTTCATTCTCAGTCCCCACCGGGGACTGAACTTTTTTGCCCTCAAGATATAAAAGCTCGTCATTTATATCCTTTATCTTCTTGCTGTCAAACAGCTTTTTGTATCTGACCGCCACCGCAAAAGCCTGTTCGGAGATTTTTAATTCCTTAAAGCCACGCTGAATGACATTCGTCTCGATAACGTAAATTTCTGCAAATTCATCGGGGAGATTTTCCTTTACAACAGCCGGGACATTCTTTTTACCCACTATCTTCGCAGCATTGACCCTGTTATGCCCCGACAATATTTCATAAGTATCACTATCCGGAACATTGCGAACAATTATCGGTATCATTATCCCATACTGCTGAATGCTCCTTACCATATCATCAAGTCTTTCGCCCTCATAAAGATTAAAGCAATGGTTTTTATACGGCACAAGGCTGTCCGTATCAATAAGCCTTACAGCATTTTTCACGCTGTCGGGAGCTTCTATCATAGATGATATATTAAACTTGCTCATTTTCCATTCTCCTTTCCACTTCTGCCGCAAACATTCTGTATTCCTCACCGATCCTGGAACTTGCCTTGAAGCAAAGTGCTTGTGGTTTTCCCCACCCCGCCCTTCTGATTTGCAATAGCAATTATCTTTCCCATATTATCACTCTCCGATCTCCATATTTTCTGTAGCTTCAAGCTCCTTCTTTATAGTCAATACAAGAGCCGCTGTCGGATCTTCCTCATCATCTTCATCATCGAGAACATCACCGATATATTCAAGCATCTCACGGAGCGATCTTGCAAGTGCGGTCCTGATACCCATTGCAAGATTGAGGTCGCTGTCCTCAGTATCAATGATGTACTCTCTGAATGCCGCACAGGTCATTGCAAGCTGTTCATCGTTAAGGCTGTCGATAAAACCTGCGATGGAAGAAGCAGCAATATCCTCCCACTCATTATAATCGTCCTCGGTAACACAGCAGCAATTGATGTCCTCAATAGCGTTCTGAACTCTCTCATAGGATTCGTCTGAAATTCTTAACATAGTAAATACCTCCATAATTTTATCTTTTTATGTTTCTTGAGCATATTCGATATATAATTCTTTATTTACCGCCTTCTTTCAATTTGTTCAGCATTCCCTTGAACCGCTGCCTATGTTCAGCCTTTTCTTCATCGGTCAAAGGATTATTTCTTCTCCACTCTTGATATGCTTCACGCTCGGCTTTCCTCTGTCTGCGCTCCTTGGCAGCTTTTTGGGCTTGTTCCCTTATACGCTTCTCACGCTCAGACTGTTCAGCCCTTGCTTCGTCGGCAGCCTTTACGAACGCCATCGTTACCTCAAGCTGCTTCTGAATTTCGTTTGCTTTCTTGTCCATTTTCTGACCTCCGTTTACCCTTTCGTTTTTCCCTACACTCATATTATAATACTGTCAACAGTATTTTACAATATAAATCCTTCACAAACTTCAAAATGAATGTTTGTGCATAATAATACTATCAACAGTATGAAAAGTGTGTTATACTAATACTGATTTTTAATCAAAGTGTAGACAAAAAATCGGCGCAAAATCCATATATGCGAGATTTTGCTTGATTTTTTGTACACTTTCAGCTTAAAAATTAGTATAATACTTATGGGAGATGATATAATGGTATCAGAGAAACAAAAAGGTTATGCCCGCAAATGGGATAAAGAAAATATGCGCTCCATCAGCTGCCGTATGCGTACAGAAGATGCGGAGCTTTTCAAGGAATACTGTGCCGCCCACAATACAACTCCCGGTGCTGTTCTCAAGGAATACGTCCGGAAGCTGTTAGAGGAATACGGCGAGGAACGTGAAAATGCGGAGCTTGAACAGCAGGCTGAAAACAAAGACGAATAAGGTGTATCGGTGTATTTTCCGGTACACCTTTTCTTATATGTAATAATTATTTTTCCGATTTATATTCTCCTGCGCCTGCTGCATTTCCGCAAGCTCGGCAGCCTTCTCAAATTTCTCCTTTTCACGCTCAGCCTGTTCACGGATAAAGTCATAATCACTTTGGGACTGCTGAATGAAAGTCAGATAGTTCCGACTGTACTCCTTCTTATCATTTTCAGCAGCAGTAAGCTCGTTTTCCGTATCCGCAAGCTGATATCCCAAATGTCTGAGCTTTTCCCTGTGAGCATCAATATCCGACTCACTGCTTATTCTGTATAATGACAGATATTCATATTTTTCAAGCTCTGCCATATCTTCATCAGACAGGGTTTCAGCATTTATCAGTTCAAGGTATCTTGCCGCATCGGTTAAAAATTTTTTCTCAAACCTGACTGCTGCTTCAAGCTCTTTCCTGCGGCTGCGTATCACATCACATCTTTCGGCAGCGGCATTTCCCGATTTTGGTTCCCGATACGATAACGCAGTTCTTCAATTGCGTAACCATTACCCAGCCGAAAGCTTCGTATAGGTTTCCGGTTTTTAGCTGCCTTTATGGAAATATATTTTCCGTGATTGACCTCATACCCAATATTCCGCAGCTCTCTTACAAGGTCGTCAATGCTTTTCACATTCTCCTGCAGAATAAGGCAGTCAATGTCATCACACAATTTTTGTTTCCACGATGTTCCGTTCTTTCGGGCAAGCCACTCTCCGTATTTGTGTCCGACTTTATTTTTTTGTTTCCCGATAACACTCAGCCCGTGTTCCCTCGCAAGACGGTCGGAAACCGAACGGCAATGGCGAAGTGTCTTTTTATTTGCATACCACGCTTTGCCCTCAAGGTCATATACCGCAGCTGCGAAATGATTGTGCAAATGACCTTTATCAACGTGAGTGCTGACTATGACTTCACGGTCACTGCCGAATATCTCCTTTGCCCATTCCAGACCTATCCTGTGAGCTTCTTCGGGAGTGACTTCTCCGGGAGCAAAGGACTGAATGTAATGGTGCAGTCTGACCCTTTCCTTTTTCTTCTTTTCTCCGTCCATTCCGTCAAGTGACCTTTTGAAAAATCTCTCACCGCTGAACATTTCAAAACCGAACTTCATATCCT
>OIYP01000167.1_pt1 | contig 46976 bp, 45 predicted proteins | sample 1588261 | NCBI WGS metagenome assembly OIYP01 (sample SAMN03283293) | human gut metagenome | biome: human-associated habitat; material: feces | host: Homo sapiens | place: Peru | collected 2012 | reverse complement strand
TATATGGTTTTTGCGCCGATTTTTTGTCTATAGTTTTATTGGTGTTTAGTATTAGCCGCCGTGACCTGCTCCGAACGCTCCGCAAGCTCGGCTTTCATCGCCCTGTAGATTTTCACCGTAACAAAAACGAGAACGATAGCCGCCGCAAAAAGAAGCAGTTCTGTCATTCCGATGCTTGTTATAACACCTCGCTGATAGAGTGCCGCAGGAACATCGAAGATCGCATGAAGCACTATTGCGGCAGGGTAAAGCCAGAGCCTGCCTTTCATTTTTATGCTTGCGAAAACAATGACGGATAGCGAGGTGTGAAGAACTATAGCAAGTATTCTTTCGCCAAGGCTCACAAACATTGAAACCATATCATAGTCTGTGAGAGCGGTAAGCTGCGCCTCAGCCGCCAAACGCTGTTCATCGGGGAGCGCACCGAACAGCACTTCCGTTCCGAGTGCATTCACCGTTGCCGCCGTCACTGCGTAGGATATGAGCGTTATGCCGACAAGAACTATCGCTTCAACGCCGCCGTGTCCGAGACCGTACATTATCGAAGCACGGGGGTCATTCTCATTTTTGCAGAAAAGCTTAAAAGCGAGAAAACGTCCCGTTTCCTCAAAGATCCCTGCACAGAGCGCACCATAGAGCGTATAGAAAACAATGCCGCTGTTCTGTATCGTTGACAGCATAAAGTAATGAAGTATCTGCTCCAGTATCAGTGCAAAAACCACAAACGCCGCCGCACCGATGAAGAAATAGCGGAGCTTTACGTCTTTGTTTTTCAGTTTAAAAATTATCAGTGCAGCTATAGGGATAAGTATTGCCAATATTCCTCCCACAAGAAAAGCCGCTATAGTACCCGTTGAAAATGTCATTCTTCCCCACCCCGATCGTTCTTCTTGTTTATGCTTATGAGCGCAAAAGTTCCGCCTGCCGCAGCTATCACTATTATTATAGGTATCACGACTGCCGCCGTGTTCTGCGTTCTTGTGAGTTTGAACGCTCTGTCGGGCAGGCTCTTCGATTTCAGCATGATATCTCTGTCCGTCCAGCCGCCTTTCAGTTCGTTGTAAGCCGCACAGCTTATCTTTTTGTCAAGTGCGTCAACACGGAAAACGTAAACGTTCCTGCCGTTTTCGTCCTTGTCGGGATAGACAGCTCCGCTAAGTGAGCCGCTCTCCTCCGCACGTCGGGCATCCTCCGCCGAACCGAAATAAAGCGCCGTTACCTCATTTCCTGCAAGCGTCATTTTCGCCGTCATTATTTCGCCCGAAACATTGAGTATGCACTTTTCGGCGTTAAGCTCCGAATTGCTCACGGCGGCATCTATCTCATAGCTGCCGAATACGAGGTCGGAAACATAAACCGGTCTGACCTCCTTTTTTGCGAACGCCGAAACCGAGCCTGTAATAACGAAAGCCGCCAGCGCAATTATCACCGAAAAAAGCCTTTTCATAAAAAAATCCCCCTCACATATTGAGAATACGCTTTATTATCGGCAAAGGGTCGTCGGGAACGGACTGCGAAACGCTGTGAATGACCGATTCCATAAAAAACAGCTTCGATACATCGTGCAGGACCGCCTGATCTCCGCTTTTATCGGCATAAAAAACAGAGTTCACTTCCGTGTCCCTGCAAAGCTTGTAGCAAAAGCTAAGAGCAGTAAAAATTATCAGCGGCGTTGCCCTGTGACCGAACGTTATATCAGCATAAATGCTCTCACCGTCGCCGAGCGTTTCGATGAGTGCCTCAAAAACACGCTTCTGCTTTTCGGGAGTTTCCTCGCCTGCGATGCGTATTTCCGTAAGGTCATATCTGAAGCCTGTCTTCACCGCAAGCTCCTTCAGCTCTGTCATCAGCCGCAGGAAATTACCGCTCGAAACGGGCGAATTTTCCGATATCAGCAGTGTGATGTTTATAAGCTCATCGCACTGCGCCGTTTGGCTTATCGGAAGAAGGATCGGAAAGCTCGTTTCCATTTCCGCTTCGCCCGAACGGTAAAGGCACTTCTCCGCTTTTTCGGACGGGAGCGCAAAAATATATTTTTTCATTTTGGGTTCTCCAACGAAATCTTATTAAATTTATTTTAACATATTATATTCGCAATGTCAAACAAAAACGCAGTGAAATTCAAATAAACGGAACGAATAAAAACAAGACCTTTTCCCAAAGGACAGTCCATGGAAAAAGGTCCGTTCGTTTATTGTATAAACGCCTTGCGGGACGGGAAATCCGTTTCCTACAGAGAAATTTGCCCCAAATGTTGGATTTGCAACGGGCAGATATGGAATCCGCCCCTGCGAAAGCCGGATCTTCGCAACAAAAATGCGGAACACAATAATTACGAATTACGCATTACGAATTACGCATTAAATAACAGCGCTTGCGTGTCTTGTAACGTGACAGCCGATATTTACCGCAACGGGAAGTCCTGCAATGTGTGTAGGTGCTTGCTCTATCGCAACGGAGAGCGCCGTTGTCGTTCCGCCGAAGCCCTGAGGTCCGATGCCGAGCTTGTTTACCTTTTCAAGTATGCGCTCTTCCATATCGCTGTAAAGCTTCTTTTCGTTTTTGATGCTGATATCACGGCACAATGCTTTCTTTGCGAGGTATGCGCACTGCTCAAAGTCACCGCCGATGCCAACGCCTATCACCATCGGAGGGCAGGGATTGCTTCCTGCGACTGATGCAGTTTCAACGACAAAGTTCTCGATATCTTCAATAGTCGCAGACGGGGTGAACATTTTCAGCTTTGACATATTTTCACTGCCGAAGCCTTTCGGGCAGACAGAGATATGCACCTTGTCGCCGTCAACGATGCGTGTATGTATCACAGCAGGAGTGTTGTCGCCCGTGTTGACACGTTCAATAGGGTCGGAAACGACCGAACAGCGGAGATAACCCTCGGTGTAACCCTTGGAAACGCCCTTGTTTACGGCTTCGTAAAGACTTCCGCCAACGAAGTGAACGTCCTGACCGATATCAAGAAAAATAACAGCCATTCCCGTATCCTGACATACTGCGATATTCTCGCTTTCTGCGGCTTCGATATTTCGCACGAGGTCGCAGAGAACTTCTCTTCCCGTCGGTGACTTTTCGCCGTCGGGTGAATTTTTTATCTTTTCAACGAGCGAGCAGGGCAGCTTGCGGTTTGCTTTTATGCAAAGCCCGCTCACGATCGATTCAACTTCGGAAACATTTATCTCTCTCATTTTAAAGGTCGTTCCTTTCAAAAATTTTCTTTCCGTCAATGAAAACGGCGGAACAGTTCGTCATTATTTCAAGCGGATCGCCGTCAAAAATTGCGAAGTCGGCGTCCTTTCCCACCTTTATCGAACCGACACGGTCGGCAATGCCGATTATCTCGGCAGCGTTTATGGTGAGCGCTTTCATCGCTTCTTCTTTCGGAAGTCCCGATTTCACGCAGTATGCGGCGCTTGTCGGAAGATACTGCACGGGAATTTCGGGGTGGTCGGTGCAAATTGCGACCTTTACACCGTGTCGGTCAAGTGCGCCTGCGTTCGCAGTCGTAAGCTCGGCAAGCTCAGGCTTTCCACGGTCGCAAATGATCGGACCTGTCAGCGCAGAAGCGTTTTCTCTGCCGAGGATATCGGCAATTTTGTGACCCTCGGTGCAGTGGACAAGCACATAGTCAAGTCCGAATTCCTTTGAAATGCGAACGGCAGTCATAATATCATCTGCACGGTGGCAGTGGAAATGCGCCTTTAATTTATGCTCGAAAAGCGGAATGAGCGCCTCGGATTTTATATCGAATTCGGGGAGCGACTCGTCATTTTCAATAGCAAAATTTTTATCGTCAAGATAGCGCTTCGCCTTGAAAAGAGCCTCACGGATAATTGCGGCGGTCGCCATTCTTGTTACGGGAGCGGTGTCCTTGTCCGAAAATGCAGACTTCGGGTTCTCACCGAGGGCAAATTTTATGCCGACCTTGCGGATAAGCATTTCATCGGCGCATCTGCCGTGCGTTTTTACTGCGATAAAGTCGCCGCCTATCGGGTTGGACGAGCCAACGCCCGTAACGGCAGTCGTAACACCGCATGCAACAGCGTCCGAAAAGCATCGGTCGAAGCAGTTTATGCCGTCGATAGTGCGAAGGTGCGGAGTTACGGGGTCAGTGTCCTCGTTCACGTCCTCACCCTCAACGCCCATTCCGTCACCGATAAGTCCGATGTGGGAATGTGGGTCGATAAAGCCGGGGAAAAGCTTCTTTCCGCCTGCGTCAAAGCTGTCGGAGGGTATATCGGCAGGCTCGCCCTCGCCTACGGAAGTGATCTTGCCGTTTTCAAAGCCAACGTAGCCGATGAAAGGCTTTACGCCCTCCATTGTGTGTATTTCAGCGTTGTAGATATACATTCATTCTTCTCCTTGGGAAAGATCAAGACAAGCCGCACTCGTCATAGTCTTTCCAGCGCTCATAATGGTTGTAAGCGGCGATAGCCTTGTAGACGATAAAGCCGCCGAGCATAAGTATCATCGAAAGCGCAATGGAAATGGGGAGTGCTGCCTTTGTGAACTGGATAAGAGTTACGTCTTTGTTCTTTTTCATATATAATAGTATCCTTTCGTTAATTTTCTAAAAGCTCCCAGTTGTCAAAACAGGGAAAATTGTTCTCTATATAAGCCTTTACGCTGTCTATATCGGGATTTTTCTTGATATCAGAATCGTAGATATAGGCAACGGGGAAGTAACTGTTGTATTGTTCAAGCTTCTGTATCTCCGCAAGCCTTGCTTCAAAGGTGTCATTGTCGACCTCAGCGCCGTCGATATAAGCCTGACCGAGTTCGGAGTGTTCCGTGCCGTCCTCATCGGTATAATACATTCCCGACTCACGGAACAAGGTCGAAACGACTTCAAAATCCGAGCCGTTCCAGCCGTAAAGATAATAGTCCGTATAGCCGTAAGTTCCCCATGTGTGGTCACGCATTGACTGAAAAAGTATCTGCATTGTGTCGGGGATATAGCGAACGCTTCCCCAGACCGATGTTGTCCAAAGCTCCAGGACTTGCATACCGTCATCGTTGAAATAAAGGATATCCGTCAGTTCATAAGGGTTTATCTCTACCACAGCTTCGGGGATATCATCGCCGTTTATGTCGCCGAGATAAACTCCGCCCGTGAGGAAATCAAGACCGTTGAGATATTCCGAGTAAGCGTGCTGCCATTCGTTCGGGCAGGTGCAGACCTTTTCTTCAATTTTATCGGAGGAGACCGTTTCGATCGGAGCTTCCGTTGCTGAAGCTGTTGAAGCGGAGGTCTCGGTATTTTCGGTAAGGGTCGTTTCGGGCGAGGTTTCCGTTACGGACGTTTCCGAAGAGGTCAGAGCCGATGTTTCCGCAGAAAAAGCGGGTTCGTAAGAGAGTAAGGTATCGTCATATATCTTTTCTTCGGAATTATTGCAGGCGGTAAGGATAAGCATTGCCGCCGTGAAAATCAAGGCTGTTCGTTTCATATTATGTCCTTTTATATGTAATTAAAACTGCTTCTTTGCAAGCGCAACAACCTGAACGTATATCCCCGCAACGACCTGATAAAGCTCGGGGGGAATACCCTCGCCTACGCTAAGCATCGTCAGCATTGCCGCCGTGGAATCATCACGGTAAACGGGAACGCCGTTTTCTTCCGCAAGGTTTATGATGCGCTCTGCGACCTTGCCGTGACCCGATGCGACAACAACCGGAGAATAGTCCTGCTCGGGATTGTATTTGAGCGCAACTGCTGCGCCGTTCGTGACAGGCTTTCTATATCTTGACATTCAGACCGCTCCTTTTTTCCTTTATTTTCGGGAACACCTGCGTAAGATCACGCCGCTTTATTACCGTGCCGATAGTCGTATTCTCCATGGAATATCCGCTCGCCGAAGCTATTTTCGGTATGCTGTCACGGAGCGGCTTGAAAACACCCTCCGTTCCCGACGGGCAGAGGAGTGAAACGTTCAGCTTCTTTCCGTAAGAGCGAAGCTCAAGCTCAAAATAGCCAACGTCCTCTATCTCAAAGCAGAGGAACATCTGACGTGAATCTTCGCCCACCGTCCTGCTCTCGGCATCGGGATCAACCCAAAGCTCACCGAAAGCCTTGAAGCCGCCGTCATTTATCGGCACGAGGAAGTGAAGCAAAGGCGTCATTGCTCCCGGAGTGGAAAGAAAACCCTGCATCATATCCGAGCGGCTCATGGACGAAAGCGATTTGAGCGAGGAATCGTTGATATTTTTTGAAAGAAAATCCATAAGATTTTCCATTGATGTTGGCGGCTTATATTTAATTCCGTCGGCAGAAGTCAAGCCGCTGAGCATCTGATTTATACTTTGCGCAAGGATAATTTTTTTATCCATATCGTTGACGGAATTGAGTGCGATGCTAAGATTATCGATAAGCTTGTTAAGGTCACCCGTTGCGTTGAAGCTTCGCAGGATAAGATTGAGCTCGTTCATTGCGGACTGCGGAAGTATTGCTCCGAAAACAGATCTTATCGAAGCCGAGCCCGACTGCGTTTCGATAGTGGAAAGCATAGCCGAAAGACGCTGAGGAGTTACTGCGGCGAGTGCTTCGTTAAGGTTCGTGCCAAGCTTCTGCGAAAGCAAAATAAGCGACTGCTGATTTAAAATAGAATCCGAAGCGAACGAAACGTCTTTCTCGAGGAATGGCAGGTTCGCAAGGATCTCGTTCGTCTTGTCGGCGAGCATCGTTTTCTTATCCATATCATCGACAGAGTTTATCATAATGCTGAGACGGTCGATGAGCGAAGCCACATTGCCCGTTGAATCGTAGCTTTTGAGGATATTGTTGAGTGCGCCGCTCATTGACGAGGGGAGCATCTGCGAGAACAACTGACGGAGAGAATCAAGTCCCCCGTCCGAGGCGATGTTCTCCGCATTTTTGGTAAGAAGCTCCAACGGGACGGTCGATTCGTTGAGAGCCGCACCGACCTTTTCCGCCAAGAGAGAAAGCGAGCTGAACGGCGAAGCCGAGCCTTGAACAATAGTGTTCAGCGAAGCAAGCTTTATATCGGTCGGCAGGTCGGCGTTTTCTATGTAATTCATAAAAAGCTGACGGAGAACGTCCGCCTGCTCCTGATTCGGGGTCATATCGAGAATGGCGTTGAAGCTTTCGCCGAGCGCCGATGTACTTCCGTTGAAGCGTGAGATGTTGTATATTGCAAGCGAAATGAGGTTTTCGGTCTTGTCATTCATAAGAAGACTTCCCCTCAGCTCATTGAGCAGTGAGAGCATCTCGCCTTTCATTTCGGTGAAGTTATCCTTTGTAAGATTATCCGCAAGCTCGGTGAGCCGTTGTGCCAGCGAGCGTGTCGGTGCGGCGGTATCGGAAAGATAGCGCAGATTTTCCGCAACGGAAGTTACGATGCTGTCACGGGCGGAAGCATCTGCGGCGGCTTTGGTGAACTGCAGAACAGCCTCGCCGACATCGCTCGAACCCGTTTTCATCAGCATATCCTTCATATTGCCCCAGATAGGGTCGCTGAACGCTGTTGACTGCTTCTCCTGCGCTATCATATCGCCCGAAACGTTCGCAGGCTTGAGCATGACCTCATTGGCGAATTCCGTCACCTTGTTGAGGATATCGGCAGAGCCGCTTTCACGCAGAGCCGCAAGAGTTTCTTCACCGATGATGGAGCGGAGGACGTTTATCCCTGCGGTCGGGTCTTTGGCAGGCGTGATATCGGTGTTGAGGATCGAACCGTCCTTGTTGTCCTGATTTGTGTATTCCTGCTCACGCTCGGTCGATTTCTGGACCTTTGTAGTGTCGCCGAGGTTAAATACCTGATCGGTCTGGGTCTGCTGAGGGTTGTTTTTCGGTGAAAAATCATAGTTCTTAGGCGCAACAGGTGTTGTAATATTAAGCAGATCGGACATTCTCTATCGCTCCTTCAATGATTTTTATTCTGTCAAAATGGTAAGATCAAAATTTGCATTTGTGCAAAGTTCACATAATTTTTGAGTTTTCCACATTGATTTTTGTAACTGTAAGGCTCGGTTTTTACTTATCGTTTTTTAAAATCAAAGCATTGATTTTTGTGCAAAATATACTAAAAACAGTGGAAAAGTTCTCCTGCAAAAGCCTTGTTAATATGGGAAAAATATTGTATAATGTATATATTGTGAATAATAACGGCTCGGAGTCAGTATTTCAGCCTCATCTGAATGTTCAGATATTATTATATCACAATTTTTACCGAACAGCAATACATTTCAATAAGATTTTTATATTTATTTAACAGGTAGGTGCTTAAATATGGCAAAATTTGAAGCCGGTATGGAATCAATGGTCGATGTGTATATATTCGAGACCACTTCCTTACTCGAACAGCTTGACCAGATACTTATGAAGACCGAGAGCGAGCATTCATTCTCGTCCGAAGAGATCAACGAAATTTTCCGAACGATGCATACTATAAAAGGCTCGTCTGCGATGATGGGTCTTGACAATATGTCAAAGCTCGCACACAGCATTGAGGATATGTTCTATGTTATCCGTGAGGAAAACCCCGTTATCTCCGATATGAATGCGCTTTACGATATCCTTTTCTCCGCATCCGACCTCCTCAAAGCCGAGATCGAGCTTATTCAGGAGGACGAATACACACCGACTGACTTCACAGCGATAATGCAGAAGATCGAATCATTCGCCGCTGTACTTAAAGGCGGCGCTCCTGCGGCTGCACCTGCTGCTCCTGCCGCATCTGCTCCGACAGCTCCCGCACCTGCACAGACAAGCGCACCTGCCGCAGCAACGGCAGCTGACGGCGACCTTACCACTGTAAAGGTTATTTTTGATGACGACTGCAAAATGGAAAACCTCCGTGCTCTCCTTGTCGTAAACAAGATCGCAGAGGACTGCGAAAAGCTTGAATATATCCCTGCCGATATCGAAACGAATCCCGAAACGGCAAAGGATATCATCGAAAACGGCTTTATCGTCAAGTTCAAGCCGTCCTCCGATATGGATATAGACAGCGTTATCGGACTTATCGGCGAATGTTCAAATGTAAAATCATACGATATAGTCGAAAGAGGCAGAGTTGTAGAGCTTGTCGGCAGGATAAACGTCAAGGTAACGTTTGAGGAAGAGTGCCAAATGGAAAATCTCCGTGCGCTCATCGTTATCAACAATATCAGGGACAAGTGCAAGTCGCTTTCCTACGAGCCTGCGGATATCGAAGAAAATTCCGCAACCGCACAGACTATCATCAACAGCGGATTTATGATACACTTTGAAGCGGACGACCCAAAGGGCGTTATCCGTGCAATAAACGGCAGTCCGAACGTAAAGCGCTGCGAGATACTTTCCTCCGACAGCACTCCTGCCGCAGCTCCTGCACAGACCGCTCCGACAGCTGCACCTGCACAGGCTGCCGCTCCCACACCTGCTCCTGCCGCAAAGCCTGCCGCACAGCCCGAAAAGAAATCCGTTGAGCAGATCAACAATATGCTCGGCAACAAGGGTTCGGGTGCAAAGCAGTCGCTTATTTCCGTAAACCTCAACAAGCTCGATACGCTCCTTGACCTCGTAGGCGAAATTGTTATCACTGAAGCTATGGTAACTTCCAACCCCGACTTAAAGGGACTTCGCCTTGACAACTTCCAGAAATCCGCACGTCAGCTCCGAAAGCTCAACTCCGAACTTCAGGACACGGTTATGTCGATACGAATGGTACCAATTTCGGGCGCATTCAACAAGATGACACGTATCGTCCGTGATATGAAGGTCAAGCTCGGCAAGGACGTTGACCTTGTATTCGAGGGTGAAGAAACCGAAGTGGACAAGTCGATCATCGACCAGCTCAACGACCCCCTTATGCACATGGTAAGAAACTCTATGGATCACGGCATCGAGGATCACGTTGAGGACAGAATCGCAAGGGGCAAGCCTGCAAAGGGTAAGATCACCCTTTCCGCATACAATTCCTCAAACGAAGTCATCATCGTTGTTGCCGATGACGGCGCAGGTATCAACGCTCAGAAAGTCGTTGAAAAGGCTGAAAAGAACGGACTTCTTACAAAGCCGGTCAGTGAATATACTGATAAAGAAATATACAATATGATAATGCTCCCCGGCTTCTCCACCAACGATCAGGTCACCGAATACTCGGGCAGAGGCGTTGGAATGGACGTTGTTAAGAAGAACATCGAAAAGGTCGGCGGCTCTGTTTCCGTTGACTCAAAATGGGGCGAGGGCAGCCAGTTCATCATCAAGATCCCGCTCTCACTCTCGATCGTTGACGGTATGGAAGTTTCCGTCGGTCAGTCTATCTTCACTATCCCGATAAATTCTATCAGAGAGTCGTTCAAGGTAAAGCCTAACCAGCTTATCAAGGACACCGACGGCAAGGAAATGATAATGATAAGAGGCGAATGTTTCCCGCTTATCAGACTTTATGATATCTATGACCTTGAACCGAAAACTACAGACCTTTACGAGGGCATCGTTATCCTCGCCGAAGCTGAGGGCAAGTGCGCCTGCATCTTCGCCGATGAGCTTATCGGTGAACAGCAGGTCGTTGTCAAGCCGTTCTCCTCGCTTCTTAATAACTTCAACGTTAAGCAGAACGGTATGGCAGGCTGTTCTATCCTCGGTGACGGTTCTATCACTATCATTCTCGATATCGCAAATATCCTCGGCGGATTCTGATTTAAACCGCATTTGAAAAGAGCCTACGGGAGCTCGGATACAGTCCCGAATAACTCAAAGGAAGATGAATAAAATGAGCGATGAAATTTTTACCGCCGATAAGAAAAAGACCTTTACCGCTGACGGAACGGAGATACTTTTCTTCACTATCGGCGAAAAAACATACGGCATTGAGATCGAGTTCATCAACGAGATCATCAGCATTGAACAGATAACAGTCGTTCCGAAGATACCCGACTACATAAAGGGCGTTATCAACCTCAGAGGTAAGATAGTCCCCGTTATCAGCATCAGAAAGCGCTTCGGAATGGAAGAGATCCCTTATGACGACAGGACCTGCATCATCGTTCTCGAATTCGAGAGCGGCGAACAGGTGGGCGTTATCGTTGACCGTGTTCAGGAGGTCATCGTTGCCGACAAGAATATTATCAGCAAGGTTCCCGACAGCAAGAACGTCAACGCAAACCACTATATCAAGAGCATTATCAACTTCGAGGACGATATAAAGCTTCTCCTCGACTGTCATAAGCTCGTTGCAAATGAATAAAACTCAATGCGAATAAACTTCGCAGCGAATAAAATTTTTTACGGAGCAAAAATAAAATGCTGCTTAAACTTACAGATGATGATTTTTACCGTCTTGTAGATTTTATGAAGAAAAACTACGGGATAAATCTTGAAAAGAAAAGAGTTCTTATCGAGGGCAGACTTTCCAATACAGTTTCCTCACGAGGATTCAAGACCTTCAAGGAGTTCATCGATTTCGCCTTTGCCGACAAGACGGGAAAGGAAACGATGCAGCTTGTCAACAAGCTTACAACCAATCACACATATTTTATGCGCGAGCCCGAACATTTTGAGTATCTCAAAACAACGCTTCTGCCTTATTTTGAAAAGACGAACAGGGACAAGACGCTCAATGTCTGGTGCGCCGCTTCGTCCACGGGTCAGGAGCCTTACACCCTTGCGATGACGATAGATGAATACTTCGCAGGCAAGGGCTGGGTGATACGCATACTTGCGACCGACCTTGACACCGATGTTCTTGCGGCAGCTTCTTCGGGAGTTTACACCGCCGACCAGATGAAAGATGTTCCTGCGGCTTGGGTGACGAAATATTTCACCAAGCTCGATGCGAACACCTATCAGGCATCGGATAAGCTCCGCAAGATGATCGAATTCCGCCAGTTCAATCTTATGGATAAGATACCGGTCGGAAGAAAATACGATCTCATAAGCTGCCGGAACGTTATGATCTATTTTGAAATGGACACGAAGAACGCCCTTGTTGAACGTTTCTATGACGTTACCAAAGAGGGCGGCTATCTCTACGTCGGACACGCAGAGAGCGTAGGAAAAGGCACACGCTACACCTACATAAAGCCTGCCATTTACAGAAAAATAAGCAGCGACAAAAAGGTATGAACGGTTTTAAGCCATTCATAAGTATATTTCTATGAGTATTAATAAGAAAAAACTGATAATCGTCGATGATTCGAGGCTTTTTCGTGAAGCACTCGCACAGAAGCTGTCGGAGAGCCATTCGATAGAGGTGATCGGAACTGCAAGCGATGCCTTTGAAGCAAAGGATATGGTTTTCGAGCTGAAGCCCGATGTTATGATAATCGACGTTGAAATGCCGAAGATGAACGGCTTTGAATTCGTTAAGGAGCTTATGTCGCAGTATCCCGTGCCATGCATAATGGTAACATCGAACGGAAATTTCTCCGAAGCCGATGCTAAAAAAGCAGGTGCGGCGGATTTTATGCACAAGCCGAGCCGAAACAATGAATTCATAACATTTGCGAGCATTATTGCGACCAAGGCTATCATCGCAGCAGGAAACCCTGCAAATTACAGAAAAAGGGCTGCGTCCGCAAAGGCAGACGGACTTTCCGCTCCGTCCGAGCATACCGCAAGCACGCTGAAAAAGGCTGTTCCCGAGCTGCCCGACAAGGCAGATATAGCACAGCTCGACAAACGTGCGGCGGAAGGCTATGTTGTGGCTCTCGGTGCTTCAACGGGAGGAACGGACGCACTCGAATGTGTTATAAAAGCGTTTCCCGAAAATATGCCGCCCGTTGTTGTCGTTCAGCATATGCCTCCGGTTTTTACAAGAATGTATGCGGAGCGGCTCGACAAAAGCTGCGCTGTTCGGGTGCGTGAGGCATCTGACGGTGACAGAGTGCATCAGGGCGACTGCATAATCGGTGCAGGCGGAGTTCAGCTTGAACTGAAAAAGGACGCAAAAGGCTATTTTGTAAAATGCTACGAGGGCGAAAAGGTTTCGGGACACTGTCCGTCGGTCGATGTTCTTTTCAGCAGCGTTGCCGAAACAGTCGGTGCAAAGACAGCAGCTGCGCTTCTGACGGGAATGGGTGCTGACGGTGCAAGAGGTCTGCTGAAAATTCATCAAAAAGGCGCTTATACTATAGGTCAGGACAAGGAAAGCTGCGTTGTTTACGGTATGCCGATGGAGGCATACAAGCTTGGAGCTTGCACGGAGCAGCTGCCGCTGTCAAAGATAGGCGCTGCGCTCGTTCACAAGCTTGCAACGGGTTGGAAATAGCAGGGATGCCCCTGCGGGCAGTTCGCGCCACGCTCCGCTTTGCTGCGCTCGTTTTTGCGTAAAATGAGTTTATGATCGCGAATATAGTTTATGGAGGAGTTGACAAATTGCAGGTTGAGATACTCTCCGTGACGGTTTGTACCATAATCTCGTTTAATAAATGAAAAATTTAGCCGTACAAAATCATTTGAAAGGTTTTGTACGGCTTTTCTATTGATAAAACTTGACTTTGTGCATAGAATAGTGATATAATATGCATAGGAAACGGATATTTTAAGGGAGATGAGCATTATGGTAATAAAACCGTCCACTTGTTTAAGAAATGAATACAACGACATAGCCGAATTCTGCAAAACGGAAAATCAGCCTGTATTCCTCACCAAAAACGGAGAGGGCGACCTTGTTGTTATGAGTATGGAAGCCTATTCGTACCGTGAGGAGATGCTTGATCTCCGTGAAAAGCTGCTTGAAGCGGAGGCGCAGCGTTTGAGCGGTGCGAAAACTTACTCTCTCGATGATGTGAACAAACAGTTAGAGGAGATCATCAATGGAAACGGCTGATAAATACACGGTTGAGTTTCTTCCGACTGCGCTCAACGATATGACCGAGATAATTTCATCGTTCGTAATGCTCGGGAGCAAGCAGGGAGCGGTTCGCATCAAGGATAAAATGAATAAAACGGTCGGACAGCTGATTCTTTTCCCATATTCGGGGATAACAGTTCCCGAACCCAAGATGTCAAAAGTGGATTTTCGTATGGTCGTTGTCGAAAAGTATCTGATGTTTTATAAAATTTTTGAGGACGAGAAAAGGGTCATCTTTTACCGTGTGCTTAATGGCAGGACAAATTATCGGACGCTTATGCAAAGATTATACAAAGATCAGTAAAAAAACAGCCGCATATCCTTTTTACGGGATATGCGGCTTGATTTTTGTATGTTTTCAGAACTTAAAATCCTCGTTTGAGTCGGTCTTGTCTTCTGCTTCGGGAGCAGGAGCAGCTGCAGGCTCTGAATCAAGCTTGTCAAGCTCTTCTGCAGTTTCTGAAGAGCAGTCACAACAGCCGTCGCAATCATCATCGCAGTCGTCGCCGAAGTACATCTCATCATCATCGTCATAGTCATAATCGTACTGTTCGAGTTCTTCGTGCTTCTTCATTGCATAAACAGCGGCAGCTGCACCTGCTGCAGCGGAAACCAATGCGAGAAATGCTGCACCGAATACTTTCATATTAAACATCTCCTTTATATTGTCATGATTAAACGGCAGGATTGTACACCTGTCTATTTATTTAATATTATAACACATAAGCTTTAAAAATACAACATTTTTTCGGGATAATGGCAAATTATTTTTATTCAGTTTGTGATAATTCAACATAATTATACAATTTGTAATATAAAAATATAGTTCTGAATTTCGTCAGATGATAAAAATATTGCAGCCGGAGCAGAATATCCCGAATTGTAATGAAAAATTGAGGCGATCTTATAAAAAAACAGACTTGTTTTCATTGATAATACGCCGGAAACAAGTCTGTTCGGTTACTGTATCGTTTTACACAACAAAAAGGTGTATTCAACGGGCGGATATAGGATCCGCCCCTACGATTTTCATTGCAGATATACGGAGTAAAAATAATTACGCATTACGAATTCCGCATTACGCATTAAAATTACTCGTCTGTCGGTAGATCGTGAAGATCGCAGTGTTCGGACTGCTTGCCGAGGATAGGCTCGGGGTCTACGCCCTTGCGCTTGTAGTAGTCGGTGAGTGCGGAGCGTACTGCCTGCTCTGCGAGAACGGAGCAGTGTATCTTCTGCGGCGGGAGTCCCTCGAGAGCTTCAACGACTGCTTTGTTTGTAAGGCTGAGAGCGTTGTCGATAGACTTGCCCTTTATCATCTCGGTCGCAATGGAAGATGTTGCAACTGCTGCGCCGCAGCCGAATGTCTTGAATTTACAGTCGGTGATAGTATCTCCGTCGACCTTGATGTACATTTTCATAATATCTCCGCACTTTGCGTTGCCGACTTCGCCAACGCCGTCAGCATCGGGAATTTCGCCAACGTTTCTCGGGTTTGCGAAATGATCCATTACTTTATCGCTGTATAACATAAAAATTTACCTCCTTGATAATTACTTTGCCGATTTGATTTCCGAAACGAACGGAAGAAGCTTCTTTGTATGCTCCTTGCCGCTTGTGATATCTTCCCAGAGCGGTGACATATTTCTAAGACGAACGACTACTTCCTTTACGGCTTCAATGATATAATCCGCATCTTCGTCCGTGATATCCTCGCCGAGCGAAAGACGGAGCGAGCCGTGCGCAACCTCGTGAGGAAGTCCGAGCGAAAGCAGAACGTGCGACGGGTCAAGCGAACCCGATGTGCAGGCAGAGCCGCTTGAAGCGCATATTCCCTTGCTGTCGAGAAGAAGCAGAAGAGCCTCGCCCTCAACGCCGAGGAAAGAGATGTTTATATTGGCAGGCAGACGTTTTTCACGGTCGCCGTTAAGTCTTGTTCCCTCGATAGTGAGGATACCGTCGATTATCTTGTTGCGTATCTTTGTGATGCGCTCGCCCTTTTCGGCGATGTCTGCGCAGGCGTCAGTGATAGCAGTTCCAAGACCTGCGATAGCAGGGACATTCTCCGTGCCTGGTCGCTTTCCCCTTTCCTGACCGCCGCCGAAGATAAGGTTCGGCATTGGTATTCCCTTTTTGACATAGAGAAGTCCGATGCCTTTCTGTGCGTGTATCTTATGACCCGAAAGCGAGAGCATATCGATGTTCTGCTCGGCAACATTTATCGGAACGTGACCTACAGCCTGTACAGCGTCGGTGTGGAAAAGAACTCCCCTTTCGTGACATATCCTGCCGATCTCGGGGATTGGCTGGATAGTGCCGATCTCGTTGTTCGCATACATTATAGTAACAAGGGCTGTTTTGTCGGTGATAGCCTCGGCTACCTGCTCGGGTGAAATAACGCCGTTTTCGCCTACGGGGAGGTAGGTAACGGTAAATCCGTGCTTTTCGAGGTAAGCGCAGGTGTGGAGAACAGCGTGATGCTCGAAAGCTGTGGTGATGATGTGGTTCTTTCCTTTAGCGGCAAGTCGTTCCGCAGTCGCGCGGATAGCCCAGTTGTCACTTTCCGTTCCGCAGCTGGTGAAGAATATCTCGTTCGGATTGCAGCCAAGAGCGGAAGCAGCCTTTTCACGAGCCTCCTCAACGACTTTCTGTGCATCACGTCCGAGCTTGTAGATGCTTGACGGGTTGCCGTACTGCGTTGTAAGGAACGGCATCATAGTGTTAAGGACATTTTCGGAAACAGCCGTTGTGGCTGCGTTGTCCGCATATATATAACGTTTTTCCATAGTATCCTCTTTTCTTTAATATATTTACAAAGTCTATCTACTTCATAGGCTATGGCTATATTATATACTAATTTTATCCGTAAATCAAGAGGTTTCGGAAAAAAATTTTAAATTTTTTTTGAATTATGATCGGTCAGCAAACGGACATGAAAAACCGCCCATTTAAGGACGGTTCTTTTTAACTTGCTTTGCCGTTGTCGGTTTTGGGATCTGTTGAATTTTCGTATTTTTCATTTAACATTTTTTCAAGTAGTTCCAATTCATCGGGGTTATTGGTGTCTAAATTGCCAAATGGAGCTTTTTTTACTTCTTTCATACAAATTCCTCCTTACATAAATTTTATGCCACAACTGTTACATATTTTCAGAAAATGTCTGACAATTTCAGCATCTTCCTCTTCACCGAGATTTTTTTGTTTATATTTATTGCGGATTTCTTTCAAAGCACAGTAGGCTTTTGTGAAGTTATAATTATCTGTTTTATACAGTACATTAACTTTTCCTGTATTGGAAGCAACGGTTATGCCGCCTATGTTATCATGTAACAATAAAACTCCAATATCCGAATATGAAAATATTTTTGTCGTAGGGTGATTATGTAGAATAAATAATTGCTTATCAGAACTTCTATTGAACATATCAAGTGCAAATGGATTGTTAAAAATATTTACGCTGTTTACATTGCCCAACTCATATTCGTAGTCCAAAGTATCCGGGTCAAAAAGAAACGCAACTTCATTACTATTGTTTTCATATTTGGATTTTGCCAAAAGTTCATGATGGAGTTCGTTAAATCTTTGATTTTGCAGTTGGGTAAAGTGGGGAATAATCGGTGGGGTCGATTTTGATATGGCAATGTCAGTAATAAGTATTTTGGCATCACGGGTTTTAGCCTGCTGCAAAATATCAGTCCTCCCTATAATTTATTATACCATTTTATCTGTGATTGTCAAGCAAATTCCCGAAAACCCGTGTCTTGTTCATATCAGTACTGTTCCTCTTTTTTATTTTCCGAAAAGTATAGAAATTCCCGCACAAATATGATATAATAATGTATATATGTCAAAAATCAGCTTTTAAAAAGGCGGTCAGATATGAGAAACTATAATAACAAAAACAGTGATAAGGAAAAGTCAAAGCCGCAGAGCTTTACCGTGAGCGAGCCTGTCGGTCTGCTCGATTTCCTTTTTGAAAATATGAAAGGCAAGGGCGTGAACAAGGTCAAGGCTACGCTCAAATACCGTCTTGTTTCGGTGGACGGAAAGGTGACCACGCAGTTCGACTATCCGCTCAGAGCAGGTCAGGTCGTGACTGTCGCATCGTACAAGCCCGAATACAAGCGTGACAACGTGCCGAATATGCCCGATATCATCTATGAGGACGACAACATCATCGTTGTGAACAAGCCTGCGGGTATGCTGGCTGTTGCGACCGATGAGGAAAAGGAAAACACGGCTTATCACGCTGTTACCGAATATGTAAAGCGCAAGAACCGCAATGACCGAATCTTCATCGTTCACCGCCTTGACCGTGACACTTCGGGAATACTGCTTTTCGCCAAGAATGACACTGTGAAATTCGACCTGCAGGAGCATTGGAACGAATACGTGAAATATCGTGGCTACTGTGCCGTTGTTGAGGGTCACCCCGACCCGAAAAAGGGCAGGATAGAATCATGGTTAAAGGAAACTGACAGTATGTTCGTATATTCCTCACGAAACAAGGGCGACGGCAAGCTTTCCATAACGAATTATGAGGTCAAGCGTGAGAGCCGTGACTACTCGCTCGTTGCGGTGAACATCGAAACAGGACGCAAGAACCAGATCAGAGCGCACTTCTCCGAAATGGGCTGTCCTATCGCAGGTGACAAGAAATACGGCGCAGACACGAACCCTATCCGCCGTCTGGCACTTCACGCAGACAGACTTGTTATCTATATCCCTTATCTCGGCAGGGAAATGGAATGGAAGCTTCCCGTTCCGCCGAAGTTCCTTTTTATGATGAAGCACGAGGACGAATACAATAAGAAAGGCGGAAAGCGAAATGGCAATTAAACTTTACGAGCGCAAGGCTTTTTACTATGAGACCGATAAAATGGGCATCGTTCACCACTCGAATTATATCCGCTGGTTCGAGGAGGCTCGCATACACTTTCTGAACGAGGTCGGCTATCCTTATGCGAAAATGGAGGAAAACGGCGTGATGATACCCGTTCTCTCGGCGAGGGCAGACTATAAAAACGCTGTACGCTTTGATGAAACTGTGCTTATCGTGCTGAAAGTCGAAGAGTTCAACGGCTTCAAAATGCGCATAACCTACCGAGTTATCGGCAAGGACAACGGCGAGCTGAAAGCCACGGGCGAGACCTCGCATTTCTTCACCGATATGGATCTGAAGCCGCTCCGCACGAAAAAGACCCACCCCGATATTTACAAGGCTTTCGCTGACTATATCGGTGTTGATTTTCTTGAAGAGGATACTAAAAATGAGTGAAATAATAAAAATTTCGGCTGAAAATGCCGACGTCCGCAGGCTTGGGCGAACTCTTATGCGGAACGGCACGTTATGGCTCGGCTACTCGCTGACGGGTGCGGAGTTCGGCTTTGACGGGACGAGCCTTTCGGCGGAGCTTACGACCGACTGGGTGAATGACGAGGCTTGGAAAGAGAATTTTCAGCCTTATATGGCTGTGCTTGTGAACGGAAAGCTTTTAAAGCGTTTCGCTGTCAACGAGGGTACTGCCGAATATGAGCTTTACCGCAGTGAAAGGGCTGAAAAAGTCCGCATCAGGCTTGTAAAGCTTTCGGAAAACGCTTTTTCAAAGGTGGGCGTTCTGTCTTTCAGCGCAGACGGAAAGCTGACGGCGACAAAGCCTTGTTCCGAGCGCAGGATAGAATTTGTCGGCGACTCGATAACCTGCGGCTTCGGCATTGAGGGAAAGTCTGCCGACGAGGGATTCAGGACATCGACCGAAAATCCGCTTATAAACTATGCTTCACTCACGGCAAACGAGCTTGGCGCAGAGTATCAGCTCATCTCCTGGACATCGATAGGCGTTTACTCTAACTCGGTCAAGGACGACCGAACCGAACCCGACAACGCTTGGACAATGCCCGTTATATATGACTGCACCGATAAGGGAACGGACGGAAACCTCGGTTTTGAACCCGAAATATGGGATCATTCACGCTTTGCGCCTCAGCTTATCGTTGTCAACCTCGGGACGAACGACAAGGATTTCACAAGAGGGATCCCCGAGCGCACGGCGGCGTTTGAAAACTGCTACCGTGAATTCATTGCGCATATCCGTGAGAAAGAGCCGCAGGCACACATTATCTGCGCACTCGGAGCAATGGGACGTGAGCTTTTGCCGCAGGTCGAAAATGCTGTGAAAACGCTTGCTGACGAGAGGATAACCTCGCTCGGCTTCGATGTTCAGCGTGAGGAGGACGGTATCGGTTCGGAACAACACCCGAATGCCGTAACTCACCGCAAAATGGCGGACAGGCTTATTGCCGAAATAAAACGGCTCTGCATCTTTAAGGAGTAAAAAATGTCAAATTCTTATGACTGTATAATAGTAGGCGGCGGCGCTGCGGGAATGATGGCTGCGATAACAGCCGCAGGACTGGGAAAAAGTACGCTGCTGCTTGAAAAAATGAACCGCTGCGGAAAGAAGATATCCATAACGGGAAAGGGTCGCTGCAACGTTACGAACAACTGCACATCGGACGATTTCTTCGCGAATATCCCGACTAACCCGAGGTTTCTCTACTCGGCTTATGCAGGCTTTAATTCGCAGGATTGTATGGACTTTTTTGAAAGGCTCGGAGTTCCGCTCAAAACGGAGCGTGGGAACCGTGTTTTTCCCGTCAGCGACAAGGCGGAGGATATCGTCCGTGCGCTTGAACAGGGCTGCGAGGACTACGGCGTGAACAGGATATTTTCAAAGGTGACGGAGATAATCACCGAGGACGGTGCGGTAAAGGGCGTAAAGTGCGGCAGCAGGACATATTACGCTCCGTCCGTACTCATTGCAACTGGCGGAAAGTCCTACCCCGGAACGGGTTCGGACGGCGACGGTTACCGTTTTGCCGAGGAGCTTGGACACACCGTAACGGACATAAAGCCGTCGCTCGTACCTATCGAATCGGACGATGATTACTGCCGTGAAATGATGGGACTTTCGCTGAAAAATGTTGTGCTTACGCTCAAAGACACGGTGAAAAACAAGGTCGTTTTCTCCGAAATGGGCGAGATGCTTTTCACGCATTTCGGCGTATCGGGTCCGCTCGTTCTGAGCGCATCGAGCCATATTCCGCAGGTCGAGAGCGGACGCTACATTTTTTATATCGACCTAAAGCCTGCGCTTGACGAAAAAAAGCTGGACGAGAGAATACTGCGTGATTTTAAGGAGATACCGAACCGAATTTTCGCAAACTCGCTTTCAAAGCTTCTCCCGTCAAAAATGATACCGACGGTCGTTGAGCTTTCGGGCATCGACGGTGAAAAGCAGGTCAACTCCGTCACAAAGCAGGAGCGTCAGCGGCTCGTTTCGCTTCTGAAAGCTTTCCCCGTGCATATTCGCAGCTTCCGACCGATATCCGAGGCAATAGTTACGAGCGGCGGTGTTAAGGTCAGCGAGGTATCGCCGAAAACAATGGAGTCGAAGCTTGTAAAGGGACTTTACTTTGCAGGCGAAGTTCTCGATGTGGACGGCTACACGGGCGGCTTCAATTTGCAGATAGCGTTCTCAACGGGCTGTCTTGCAGGAGAGAATATGTGATGAGCGGCGAACAAGGCATCTCGGACGGCTTCGGGCGGAACAACCGAATAGAACTGCTCGACTTTATGCGTGGGATATCGCTTGTCTATGTGATGCTTTATCACCTTTGCTATGACCTTATAACTGTAAATGATGTGAGCATTACACTCTTCGGCACGAAGTGGTTCGAGGTTCTGCACGAAGTATTCCTTGCATTGCTTATAATTGTTTCGGGAATATGCAGTTCGTTCTCGCACGACAGTGTGCGCAGGGGAGCAATGTTGTTCTTTATGGGCAGCATTTTCACGATAGTGACCGACCTTTTTATGCACGACAGCGTTGCGGTGTTCGGGGCGCTTTCGTTCTTCGGCGTTATGATGATGCTATGCGGACTGGCAAAGCCTATCATTCAGCGAATAGACTGGCGGATACTGCTTGCGCTGAGCCTGCTGTTATATTTCGTGACGATAGATTTCGCAGATAAGGGCGGTTTACTGCACCTGTTTTTCACCGATATAAAGCTAAATTTACCCGAAAATTCACAATATTCTTATACGATAGGTATATTGCCTAACGGATTTTACTCATCGGATTTCTTTCCGCTTATCCCGAACGGCTTTTTATACATTGTTGGAGCGGCACTTTCACGCCCGATAGCGGAGAAAAAATTCCCGAGCTTCTTCTATGGGCGGATAAAGGCACACGCTGTAAACTTTATCGGAAGATACTCGCTTTGGTTCTATGTTATTCATCAGCCGATATTCCTCGGCATTTTGTATTTTTTTTGAAAGGTTAAATTATGGAAAATCTGACCGACATAAAGGTAATAAAAGATATATTCGAGCGTCACGGCTTTTCGTTCTCGAAGGCTCTGGGACAGAACTTTCTCGTCAACCCGACCGTCTGCCCGAGGATAGCCGAAATGGGCGGCGCTGCACCCGGAACGGGGATAATCGAGATAGGAACGGGCGTAGGCGTTCTCACGCACGAGCTTGCAAAGCGTGCCGACAAAGTTGTCGCAATTGAAATTGACGAGCGCCTTATCCCGATACTTGAAGAAACGCTCGCCGAACATAAAAACGTCAGGGTCATCAACGCTGACGTTATGAAGATCGACCTTGCGGAAGTGATAAAGGAAAATTTCGGGGGAATGAAGGTCGCAGTCTGCGCAAATCTCCCGTACTATATTACCTCGCCGATAATAATGATGCTGCTCGAAAGCCGCCTGCCGCTGACCTCGATAACCGTAATGGTGCAGAAAGAAGCAGGAACGCGGCTTTGCGCGGAAATGGGAACACGTGATGTTGGAGCGGTAACGGCGGCGGTGCGCTACTATTCCGAGCCGAAGCTGCTGTTCAACGTTTCAAGGGGAAGCTTTATGCCCTCGCCGAATGTTGATTCCTGCGTAATAAAGCTTGATATCCACAATGACGGACGGTACAAGGCGCAGGACGAGGAATTTTTCTTCAGGACGGTTCGTGGAGCGTTTTCTCAGCGCAGAAAAAACCTCCTCAATTCGCTTTCGTCCTCAATGGGAATGGAAAAGGCACTCATCACAAAGGCGGTCGAAAATGCGGGAATTCCCACAAACGCACGTCCCGAGCAGCTTTCGATGGAGGAATTTTTAAGGCTTGCGGAAGAGCTTGATTTAATGCGGAATTCGGAATTCGGAATTCGGAATTAATTTTGCTCTGCTTTTTTACGACAGAAAAAATATTTTTATAGTAATAGGACGGCTGGATTTGAAATGTTGAGGATAAAAATAATTCGGAATTATATATGTTCCGAAAAACATTAAATCGTAGGGGCGGATTCTATATCCGCCCGATGATTGCGTTAAATTTTGGCTTGAAATGATGCAAAAATGTAGGGGACGGGTCACCCGTCCCGTGCCGTAAGGCGTTTTTACGAATTTAAAATAATTCCGAATTCCGCATTCCGAATTCCGAATTCCGAATTAAATCTAAGGAGAGGGTTGTTTAAAATGGTATATAACATTGCAATAGACGGACCTGCAGGGGCAGGAAAAAGCACGATAGCAAAGGCTGCCGCAAAGCAGCTCGGGTTCATTTATGTTGACACGGGCGCACTTTACAGAGCGGTCGCTTTTGAGATGATATCGAGAGGGATCTCGCCGAGCGACAAGGACAAGGTCGCTACCGAACTCGGCAAATTCGGCGTTGGCTTTTTCTCGCTTCGCTTCATTGACGGCGTTCAGCACGTTTTTTCGGGCGAAAAGGACGTTTCGGATTTCATACGCACTCCCGAGGTTTCAATGGGAGCATCGGCAGTTTCGGCTATACCCGAGGTGCGGAAGTTCCTTTTCGATTTACAGCGGAGCATTGCTGCCGAAAACAACGTGATAATGGACGGACGAGACATCGGAACGGTGGTACTGCCGAATGCCGACCTTAAAATTTTCCTCACGGCTTCTGCGGAAGTCCGTGCCGACCGCCGCTACAAGGAGCTTGCGGAAAAGCCGAACTGCCCGACCTATGAGCAGGTTCTTGCAGATATCAAACAGCGTGACTACAACGATATGCACCGTGATGTTTCACCCTTAAAGCAGGCTGAGGACGCTGTTCTCGCTGACACCTCGGAGCTTGATCTTGAGGGTGCGATCTCGCTCGTTATTTCGATGATAAAGGAAAAATGCTCGCTTTGATTTTGTATAAATGCGACAAGAAATTTGCTTCTTTTTGTGCAGATATACAAACCTCAGAAAAATTTTTCAGAAAATGAAAAATTTTGAGCTTCTGAATTGTTTTGTAAGTGTAAAGGGTAAGATGATCCGCAGAACGGATAGATCAATTGTGGGATTTTGCTTTAGAAGTTTTGCGGATCGCTTTTACACTATTTATTCGCTGAAAATACAGCATCGGGCTATAACTGTTCACAACAAAATCGTCCGCAGGAGGTATTGTTCGGCTAATAATCGGGAAATGTTCTTTAAGGTTTCCTATGCAAATATCCTCGGAAACCGTTGAAAAATGTTTCAATGTATTTCCGAGGATATTTTTTCAAAGATGATCTTTTAACAAAAAGACTTGGACAAATGAAAGGAGCATAAAATGAAAACAAACACTATCGCAAAACTCGCTGCCGCTGCAATGGCAGTGATGATGACCGTCAGCGCAGGCGCAGTTCCCGTATTGGCGGCTTCAAACAGCAACTCGTCAAGCTCGGCTTCACAGGCGGAGCAAAAGAAGCAGCAGGCTATGAAAACCGCTCTTACCGCCGTAAAAAAGAGGGTAAAGATACCCGACAGGCTGACCGAGTTCGATTACAGTATGTCAACATCATTCGGAACAGAGATGTTCAGCTTTACATGGAGTGATAAGAAAACCAACGAGGTTATTTATATTACTTATGCGAACGGCATCATACTTTCGTATGAATATAAAGACTATCGTAATTACGATTCTGAAAAAAAGGTAAAGCAGACTTTTGCAAAGCTCACCGATGCACAGCTTATCGACTATGCAAAAAAGGCATTCAAGATGCTTGACCCCGATCTTGCAGACAAGGGCAAATACAGCGTTGGCAGCATCGATCTTTTCGGTAACAATGCAACGATAAATTTTGACCGTATGGAGAACGGCGTTGCAGTTGAGGGCAACGGCGGTACTGTCACTGTAAACAAAAACACGGGCGAACTGGTTTCAATGAGGATCGAGTGGTTCTGGAACGACACAAAGTTTGGCAGCACGGCTTCAAAGCTTACCGCCGATGAAGCAAGGGCAACGTACAAGTCGCTCACAACGCTCACGCCGATATACCGTATCGTCAACGAATACAATGAAAAAACGGAAAAGTCCGAGCAGAAAGCGGTTCTTCTGTATCTGCCGAGCTTTACCGATGAGATCGACGCTGTAACGGGCAAGCCGTCAACTATCTGGGACGATATGGATAATGATAAGGGTATCAGAAATTTCAGCAGCTACTATTTCAACTCAATGACTGATGCCGGAGTGGAGGCTGTTGCTGCTGATTATGATGATGATGCGGCAGACGAAGGAGTCAATTTCACTGCGGCAGAGCTTAAAGAGATCGAAGCCGATGAAGGTATGCTCAAAAAGAACGAGATAACGGCACTTCTCAACAAGGATAAATACACGAAGATGCCCGATTATGTTTCGCTTGACAATGCAAATCTTTACAAAGACGAGGACACGGGCGAATACTACTATATTATCGATTATCACGGCGGTGACGATGCCATCGTTGATGTCGGAATTGATGTAGATGAGGCTGTAGATGACGTGGACGTTCAGGACGATACGGACATAGCAGTGGAAGATGTTGGCGCAGATGTAAATACGAACCCCAAAGAACCGTATTTCTATATGAACGTAAAAGTCAATGCAAAAACGGGCAAGGTCGACAATTTCAGTAAGTCCTATGATAATTATTTTGACAGCAGCAAGGAATACCCCGTAAATGCAAATGCGAAGATCGCATCGGCAGCCGCAAAGCATTTCTATGGTGATATTTTCGGTGAATATAAGGCTGATGAAAGCAACAGTGAGCCATGCCATTTTTACACCGACCGCAACGGTAAGAAAATATACACCGAAAGCAGCAGAACATACTATTACAACCGTTATGTTAACGGCGTACAGGTCGAGGACGACACCATAAGGATAAATGTTGGCTTCTCGGGAGATGTCAGGTCGATCTCATACAGATACACAGATGTAAAATTCCCGTCCGTGCCGAAGTTCGACAATGACAAGGCATTTGAGCAGCTTTTCAAGCAGATAAAGCTCAGATATTACTATGACGGCTACTACAAGAAAGACGGAACAGTCAAGACTTATCTTCTTTATGACATCAACGATTATATCCTCGACAGCAAGTACCGCATTGTAAGCTGGGACGGCACTCCGCTCCCTGCCGAGAAGGACGAGGACACCAATTACACCGACATAAAGGGCATTGCACAGGAAAATGCTATAAACACGCTTGCAAGATACGGCATCACGCTCGATACCAAGAACGGAAAATTTGACCCGAATGCAAAGCTCACCGACAAGGAGTTCGCAACGGTCATTTACAAGGCAACACGCAACTATGTGCCTTACTATATTGAATGTGGTGACTATCAGAAAGAAGAAAAGGCTGTAACGCTCACCAAAAAGGAAGCCGCAAAGGTATTCGTCAATGTATACGGCGGTTCCGATTATGCTGAGTTAAAGGGCATCTACCGTGCGCCGTTCAAGGACGTGGCTGCAACTGACGAATATGTAGGTTACATTGCGATAGCAAAGGCTCTCGGCTTTGCAAGTGCGGACAAGAACGGCAACTACTCGCCGGACAAGGTTCTCACGAGGGCGCAGGCTATGCAGATGATATATGATTATATCGAAAGGCTGAAATAATGCGTAATGCGTAATGCGTAATTATTTTTGCTCCGTAAATTTGCGGTGTAAATCTATTATTTCAAGGGCGGATATTTTTATCCGCCCTTGCGTTTAAGATCAAGGAAATGATGCTCAATACGTTTCCTTAGTAATACTAAACACCAATAAAACTACAGACAAAAAATCTGCACAAAATCCATATATCAGAGCTTTTGCTTGTTTTTTTGTATAGTTTTTAATTGGTATTTAGTATAAAATATTTTGCTTGACATATCTACAAAAATAGATTATAATATAAACAAAGAGAGCATACCGATAGACGGTCGCTCCCAATATAAGGTTAGAAGAAATAACCGCTAAGTTGGTAGCTTGGGGCGGTTATTTCTTTTTATTATTGCAGCAATTCAACATTATCTGTATGATATTGCATATAAGTATTCCTAAAGATAAAACTTCTGTGATACTCATATCGCAACGCCCCCTTTCAGGGAGCAAAGATTGACCGCCTACCGTTCAGGTATGCCCTAATATTTATTTTATCATTAAAAATATATTTTGTCAATTATTTTATTATTATGTCGTATATTATAACAATGAAATCCCCTGCAAAAACTTGCAGGGGATAATTTTGTATTATCGTATCTTAGAATCCAAGAATAGCCTTGAAGCTGTCGGCGATCTTTGTTTCGAGTGCTTCTGCTTCTGCCTGAGTTGTGCCTGTTGTTGTGTAGTAAGCCTTGATCTTAGGCTCTGTGCCGGACGGACGGATAACAACAGATGCGCCGTCTGTAAGTACGAATGTGAGAACATCGGACTTAGGAAGTGTGAGCATTGTCTTTGCGCCGGTTGCTGTATCGGTGGAGGTGCTTGCCATATAGTCATCGAAGCGTGTTACTGCGAGTCCGCCGATCTCCTTGGGTGTATTTGTGCGGAGGCCGCTCATGATCTCCTTCATTCTTTCCATACCGCTTGCGCCCTCGCAGGTGAACGACTGCTGGGAGTGCTTATAAACGCCGTACTTCTTATACATATTCTCTCTTGCCTGGAGGAGAGAGATGCCCTGAGTACGGTAGAATGCTGCCATTTCGCAGATGAGCATTGAAGCCACAACTGCGTCCTTATCTCTTACATAAGAGCCTGCAAGGTAGCCGTAGCTCTCTTCAAAGCCGAAGATGTAGCGGTTTTCTTCGCCCTTAGCTTCGAGGAAACCGATCTGCTCGCCGATGAACTTGAAGCCTGTGAGGACGTTTATCATCTTAACGCCGTAGTTGTCGGCGATCTTCTGTGCAATGTCTGTTGTAACGATAGTCTTGACTGCAACAGGATCAGCAGGCATTGTGCCGAGCTTTGTTCTTTCGCTGCAGATATATTCGAGGAGCATTGCGCCGACTTCGTTGCCCGAGAAGAGGACATAGCCGTTATCGGACGGAACTGCGATGCCAACACGGTCACAGTCGGGGTCGGTAGCAAGGAGGAGGTCAGGCTTTACTGTTTCGCAAAGCTTAAGACCGAGTGCGAGAGCTTCCTTGATCTCGGGGTTCGGGAATGGGCAGGTCGTGAAGTTGCCGTTAGGATATTCCTGCTCGGGAACGACTGTAACTTCCTTGATGCCGATCTTGTCGAGGATTGCACGAACGGGCTTGTTGCCTGTGCCGTTGAGCGGTGTGTAAACGACCTTAAGTCCGCTTGAAGCAACGAGGTCTGTGTGGATACCCTGCTTTGAAACGTTGTCGAGATAGCTGTCGATAACGTCCTTGCCGATATAATTGATAGAGCCGTCCTTAACGCCCTGCTCGAAGTCGATGTACTTTGCGCCGCCGAACATAGAAACGCTGTTGATGTTCTTGAGAACGATCTCTGCTGCGCCGAGTGTGAGCTGGCAGCCGTCAGAGCCGTAAACCTTGTAGCCGTTGTACTTTGCAGGGTTGTGGCTTGCGGTGATAACGATACCTGCGCTGCACTTCAATGCTCTTACAGCGTAGGAGAGCATTGGTGTAGGCATAAGCTCGGAGTAGATATGTACCTTGATGCCGTTTGCAGCGAGAACGGAAGCGGCAGTCTTAGCGAAAACGTCCGACTTGATTCTGCTGTCGTAAGCGATAGCAACGGAAGGATTGGACGGGAATGCTTCCTTAACATAGTCAGCAAGACCCTGAGTTGCACGTCTGATAGTGTAGATGTTCATTCTGTAAGCGCCTGCGCCGATAACGCCGCGAAGTCCGCCCGTGCCGAATTCGAGGTCACGGTAAAATCTGTCCTTGATAGCCTCATCGTCGCCTGCGATTGATGTAAGTTCAGTCCGGAGGTCAGGGTCGTCAACAGCCTTTTCGCACCAGAGTTCATAAAGTTCCTTTTCGTTCATAATATTTCACCTCATAAAAATGTTGATATGGTTACACCGCAAATTCTGTCTGCTTTGTGAAATGATGATCTTTGCGGAGTTATTCAAGATAAATTATAGCACAGGCTTCACCAAAAATCAATGACTTATGAAAATTTTACAACCCGTACAACAAATAAAAGATTGTTAAACGTTTAACATATTCAATTTGACTTTTAATAAATGCAGAAAAAATGTACTTTTTGTTGACAAAGGACGGTTTCTTGGTGTATAATGGAAGCGAGTTGAAATATCAAAGGGGAAAAAGTGTGCAAAATTCTGTACGGAACGGCATTGGGGAGACTTTTCCGCACCAAAATGAAAAACTCGTCGGGGGACGGACAGACAAAGGAGTTATTCTGAGAAAAATTATTGACCAAAAATGATAAAGGGGTGTTGTTTTGTCGGAAAATAAAATGTTTGAAAAAATGTATATCGAGGGAGATAGGAAATTTAAGAAGAGCAGGTTCATTTTGCTGTTTGCAGCCAATATTGCCGCAGTGTGCGTTATGACTGTTGCGGCGTACAGCGAAGAGTTTGAGACAATGACTGCTGCATTTTTGATACAAATCGCAATTTTTATGATATCCGCTTCTTGTGTGAAGAAATATGAGGAGGATATCGCAGGCGAAGAAAACTATGCCAAAACGAAAATATATGCGTTGGTTTTTATAGCGGTGAAGATAGCCGCTATGATATTTAGCGGTGTGATTGTGACAGTAATAACACGCATTACGGAAAATGCAGCCGCTTCCTTGCTTATAGCGCTGCCCGATATTATCGGATATATCGCAATGGCGGCGGCACTGGGCTTTATCATGGCAAAGCTGAAAAAGAAAGGTGCGGTTTACAATAAGTACAGGCTGATCGTTTATGCGTTCAATATTGCTGCTGTTCCGTGGTTTGCTTTGCAGGTATTGCTCACGTTTATCGTGTTTTGCTTTCACTGATCTTTGTTCTGAAATTTTTTGATATGGGGGTAAAAAATGAAATACACATATAAAATAAGCGAACACGCAAATTCGGAGATTTTTTCGGGGCTGAAAAGGGATATAGAATACCTTTATCCCGAATTTGTGTTTGAAAAAGAGATAAAGGACGCCGATGGTTCACGCACGGATTTTTTCCGCTGTGAGGAAACGGGTGAAAACATTGCCGCCGAACTCAGCTATGCGAACAACAACATCGTTCTGACGGCGGATATAGCTATGCCCGAGCTTGCGGAAAAATACAAGATCGATAAATCGGAAGCCCGTGAAAATGATAACGGCATCAGCTTTGACTTTAAGGGCATTATCCGTGTTCTGTTCTGCACTTCACTTGGAATAAAGCTTTTTGCTGTGCCGCTTGCGCTGATCGTTCTGGCGGCAGGCTATGCGATAATTTGGGACGGCGGGGATATGTATGGGGTGTGGATAAGCATATTTTCAGCTGTGGGATTGTTATATGTGAACATTTTATACTGCGGAGGACTTTTTGCTATACCAACGGCGGCACTGGCTTGGTGGCTTGCTGTGAAGAAAAATAACCTGTCGTATAAAGCTCCGCTATTCATATTTATGATCTTCTCGGAGCTCCATCTGCTGATTTTTTACTATTACGGACTTAACGATATTCGTGCCGATGATCTGTACGATCTGTTTTTCGCAGTGAAGTATTTTATCTATATGGTGCCGTATCTTCTTGCTGTGATGTATCTCTATTTACTGCCCATTATCATAGCGGACGAGGTCGTGTCAAGAAAGCATAAGAAAATTTACGGCAAACGTGCAAAAGGCTGGCAGTCGGCGATATGGTGGAGCGGAACTGCGGTGGCAATGTATGCGGTACTTATTGCGTTCGGTGCAGTTTCTTCATATATTGAAATTTCAAAGGTGCAGGATATAGCCGTTGAGGAAAGCATCAGCACCTATGAGGTCATAGACCCTCTGCTTGAAAAGCATGAAAAGGCTATGCGGACGGTATCGGATTATGCGGCGGAGCATAGTTATTACGACTGGTACTGCTGTCCCGACGAAAGCGTAAAGGACGAATGGCAGGAGCTTTTCGGTGATGAGAGCGAGTACATATTCCACTATAAGCTCGACGACTATGACAGTCCGAGCTTCAGTGTATATATCAACGGCGAGGGCAGAGGGCGTTATGATATCCGTTTTGAGGGCGAAGATATCTATGTCAATGATGAACTTTTCAACAAAGAGGAGGTCGGATTTTCGGTATGAAAAAGCTTATAGCTTCATTGATATTGTTTGCCGTTATCGGTGCAGGCGATCTTCTTATCACCTATAAAAACAGCAGTTCCGTTTTCAGTTATAAGGAAAGACAAAAAAGCGATCACGAAATGTATTCAGAGCAGGAATATGAGCGTCCCGAAAGAGAACCGAAGCTTGCCGATACGCTGTCCGATTTCACCAATAAGATCGACTTTGAAGAATACTTTTCAAACAAGAAAGGTATGTATTATCCGGAGACTAACGAGTATCTTGTTTCGCACAATGTTTTCGTCAACAGTGACAGAAGCAAGGTCACAGTCGATATCACGAGCCGCTATTACAAAAAGGACGGCGTTTATTCGGGAGAAATGCGCTGCCATATCCAAAACAGTGAACACGGCAGTGTGTCATATCCCTGTGCGTTTGATTCGGAGAGCGGGTCGGGGCTTAAATATACCTATAATGACAATTTTTCGCTCCTGCTCGATGATTACAACAACGACGGCAACCCCGATTATCTTATCCGTACTGGCGATCCGGAGGACGGCGGCGCATTCTACTATATTGAATATTCGGTCAATGAGGCTTATCCCGTTCATCACACGAATTTCAGCACACCGAAGAGAAATTCCGATTCAGCTGTGTTCATCTACGGAAGAAAATCCGATTCGATAAGGCTCGACCACACGGATATGGATCATTTCTTCTTCCTTACCAAAGAAGATGACGGCGAGATCGTTCCCTATATTTACAATTCTAATTTTCACCAATGCGACTATTCCGACTATGCCGTCGGCGACAAACTTTACTCCGCATTTTATGAGGACGGCGTTCTCACGCTGAGAGCGACCGACTGCAACGGAAATGAGGAGATTTACGGCGATGCTGTCACTGTTACGGTGAGAAAGCTGGACGATCGGATATGGAACAGATGCGGAGAATTCTCCGTGCAGTTCGCTCCCGATGAAAATTACTGCGCACTTGCACACATCGCAAAATACGAGCAAAGCTTTGAAAAAGGACTTTATCAGCTTGAAATAAAAACGCCCGATGGTTCTGCCTATGCCGAATTTGCGGTGAGAGTTTAGTTTGAAAATTTGACTGCGCAACTTCACATAAAATGTTGCAAAAGTATCATAATAATGGTATAATTATAAGTGCCGCGGCAGGAAAACTTCCCTGCGGCGGCAGTGTTTTAATTCGGAAAGGACAGAATAATATGAATTACGAAAAAATATCGGGATTTTTCAAAAGCTCAAACGGCGTGAACAACACGGCTTACTATATTTATGTTCCAACGGCTGCAAAAATAAAGGGAGTTGTGCAGATCGTACACGGAATGTGCGAATATATCGAACGCTATGAGGATTTCGCAGATTTTCTCTGCAAAAACGGCTATATCGTCTGCGGAAACGACAATTTAGGTCACGGCGCTTCCGTTTCAAGCGAGGAGGACTACGGTTTCTTTGCCGAAAAAGACGGTTGGAAGTTCCTTGCAAAGGACGTTGTGACGCTCACACGAATGATGCAGGAAAAATACTCTGCGTTCCCGTATTTCCTGCTCGGACACAGCATGGGTTCGCTCATTGCCAGAACGGTCGTTGCAAAATACAGCGAATATTATGACGGTGTTCTTATCCTCGGAACTGCGGCGCTTCACGGCGTTGCCGATGCCTGCCTTGCACTTGTGGAAAGCACCGCAAAGATCAAGGGTTCGCACTACCGTTCCAAAACCTATGACCGAATGATGTTCGGAATGTCCAACGCAAGGATAGAAGACCCAAAGACCGACTTTGACTGGATAAGCTCCGATCATGCTGTCGTTGAAAAGTATGCGGAAGACCCGAAATGCACGTTCATTTTCACCGTTCGGGGACTTTATGACCTTATAATGATGACAAAATATGTGACTGCAAAAAGCTGGGCTGAAAAGGTTGCAGACTATCTTCCCGTTTATATCGCAAGCGGTGCGGACGATCCCGTCGGCAGATACGGCAAAGCTCCCGAGGAGGTGTTCCGCCGCCTGACCGAAGCAGGACAGAGCGATGCCGAGCTTCACATCTATCCGAATATGCGCCACGAGATACTCAACGAAGTCGGCAAGCAGGAGGTCTATGACGATATTTTAGGCTGGCTCAACGAGCATAACATCGATTCGGACGAACCCGTTGAAGACGAAGCATCTTTTGAAGAGGAATAATATGTACGCAAAGGTAAACAGCCTCGGACTTTTCGGACTGAATGCGTTCCCCGTCGATGTCGAGATCGAAACGAGCAAGGGAACGCCGTCCTTTGATATAATCGGACTTGCCGATACTGCGATAAAGGAGAGCCGTGAGCGAATACGTTCGGCACTTCGGGCATCGCTGATAAGCTTTCCGCTCAATAAAATAATCGTCAACCTTGCGCCTGCCGATACGAAAAAAACAGGCAGCATACACGACCTCGCTATCTTTACGGCTCTGCTCTGCGTGACGGGAAATGTTCCTGCGGATATCTCCAAGTCCGCATTCATCGGCGAGGTCTCGCTCAACGGCGATGTAAGAGGAGTGAACGGCGTTCTGCCGATGGTTCTGCTGGCGAAAAAAGAGGGCTTCAGCGAGGTTTTCGTCCCCGAGATAAACGCTTATGAGGCGAGCGTTGTCGAGGGCATAAAGGTCTACGGCGTGAAAAACACAGCCGAGCTTATAAAGCATTTTGACGGAAGTGAGCCGCTCACGCCGCAGGATAAATACATCGTCCGAGAGGAACAGCGTTTCGATACGGTGGATTTCGCCGATGTAAAAGGTCAGCATCAGGCGAAAAAAGCTCTCGAGATCGCAGCCGCAGGCGGTCACAATCTGCTTATGATAGGCGCACCCGGTTCGGGCAAGTCGATGATGGCAAAGCGTATCACAACGATACTCCCTGCGATGACGTTCGAGGAGTCTATCGAAACGACCAACGTTCATTCGATCTGCGGAATACTCGACCCGGACACTCCGCTCGTCACAAGCAGACCGTTCCGCTCGCCGCACCATACGATTTCAAGCGCAGGACTTTCGGGCGGCGGCTCTATCCCCCACCCCGGCGAAATTTCTCTTGCGCACAACGGTGTGCTTTTCCTTGACGAGCTTGCAGAGTTCGCACGTCCGACTTTGGAGATACTCCGTCAGCCGTTGGAGGATAAAAAGGTCACTATTTCAAGGGCAAGCGGAACGGTCACATATCCCTGCAGCTTTATGCTGATAGGTGCGATGAACCCCTGCCCGTGCGGATATTTCGGCAGCCCGAACCACGAGTGCCGATGCACAAAACCGCAGGTGGCGGCTTACCTTGCAAAGATAAGCGGACCTATGCTTGACCGTTTCGATATTCATTGTCGTATAAACCCCGTTGACTTTGAAAGCATGTCCTCAAAGTCGAAGGAGGAAAGCTCGGCGGCGATCCGTGAGCGTGTACAGAAAGCGCGTGAGATACAGAACCTGCGCTACAAAGGCACGGGGATAACCTGCAACGCTGCAATTTCGGACAGCCTTATTTCCGAGGTCTGCCCTATGACGGACGCAGCGAGGGAAACTCTCCGAAATGTGTTCGACAAAATGGGACTTTCCGCCCGTGGCTACAACCGAATTTTAAAGCTTTCACGCACCATTGCCGATATGACGGGCGAAGAAGTCATCGACAAACAGCACATTGCGCAGGCTGTACAGTTCAGGACGCTCGACAGGCAGTTCTGGGGAAAATAATTGGAGTAAGCTTATTCAAATGAAAGAATTTACAATAAATAAAAACGACAGCGGACAGCGTGTTGATAAATTTATCGAGAAAGCCGTTCCGCTTCTGCCGAAAAGCTTAATGTACAAATACATACGCACGAAACGCATAAAGCTCAACGGAAAGCGGTGCGAGATTTCGACCCGACTTTGCGAAAATGATCTTATGCAGCTTTACATCGGAGACGAGTTTTTCGAGACCTCGCCCGACCGTGTGTTTATGAGCGTTCCTGCGGATATTTCCGTTGTCTATGAGGACGAAAACATTCTCCTCTGCGACAAGAAAAACGGACTTGTCGTTCACGAGGACGATGAAAACACAGCCGACACGCTTATAAACCGAATTCTGCACTATCTTTACAACAAGGGCGAGTATGACCCCGACCGTGAGAACAGCTTCACGCCTGCTTTATGCAACCGTCTTGACCGAAACACGGGCGGCATCGTCATTGCGGCGAAAAACGCCGAGTCGCTGCGAATTCTGAACGAAAAGATAAAGGAACGTGAGCTGGAAAAGCGTTATCTCTGCATAACGGTGGGAGTTCCACCGAAAAAGTCCGACACGATGACGGCTTATCTCGAAAAGGACGAAAAGACCAAGACGGTCAAAGTCACGGACAGAAAAACTCCGCAGAACAAGACGATAATCACCTCCTACAAGGTGCTGAAAACGGACGGAAAGCTTGCGCTCGTTGAGGTCAGGCTCGACACGGGACGGACTCACCAGATAAGGGCGCATTTTGCGCATATCGGCTGTCCGCTTCTCGGTGACGGAAAGTACGGCATCGGCGAAGTGAACCGTGCGTACAAGGTCAAAACGCAGGCGCTTTATTCCTACAAGCTGAAATTCACGTTCCGCACGGACGCAGGGATCTTAAGCTATCTTGACGGAAAAGAATTCACGGTGAAAAATGTCTGGTTCGAGGATAAATTTCTCGGTTAAGTTTCGGCAGAACGGCTTGTTCATTGCTCCTAACTTTGTGCGAAACGCTGAATATCGATTACAAAGCTAAATTCTGTGTAAAATATATTGACAAAAAGTTCATATAATTATATAATTTATATGTTGCTGTAAGCTGACAGCTTAATATTTTATCACGGGGGTAATCACAATGGATAAGAAAACAACAGACATCGTAGCATATCTCACCTGGATAGGCTTTATCATCGCACTCGTTTCGGGCGACAAGGAGAATTCCAAGTTCCACCTCAATCAGGCACTTGTACTTAATCTTTTCGCTCTTATCGGTTCGCTTACTTGGATACCGATCATCGGTATTCTTGCAGGTCTTTGGTCGATTTTCGTATTTGTATGCTGGATAATCGCCCTCATCGGCGCTGTCAACGGCGAAGAAAAGGAAGTTCCTCTTCTCGGAAAGATCAAGCTCCTCAAGTAAGTTCAATTATTAAAAAGCCGCAGATATTCTCTGCGGCCTTTTGTGTTTATGTTCATATTGCACTGCTGTTCAAACGATGTCAGCTTGAAACGCTTATTGCTCCCCTCTGCGCATCTATTAACGGTACCGAGCAGTAAATCAACAGCCCGACATAAAGTGTATACGAACTTCCTGCCCGGTGGACTCCCCTCTGCACATCTATTAACGATACCGAGCAGTAAGTTAACAGCCCGACATAAAGTGTATACGAACTTCCTGCAGGGGTTCCCTGCCCTCTTTAAATAAAGCGAAATTCTTTCAGAATTAACGTAAACTTTAACTTTTGTGCAACTTTTTTCAATCGTACGTTTTTTCAACAGACTGAATCCCGCCTTTGATTTATTTCAAAGACGGGATAAATTTTTTATTCGGAAAAAGCTTACTTTACAAGACCGCTGTTGTTGATAGCGGAAACGAGAGCCTTGACAGAAGCATCGATGATATCGGTGTGGATACCTGCACCCCAGAATATGCCGTTTTCGGTCTCAATGCCGACATAAGCGCACGCCTGCGAGCTTGAACCTCTTTCAAGAGCGTGTTCTTCATACGTTGTGATAGAATAGCTGATGCCGAGAGCGTCCTTTACAGCGTTGGAAACAGCATCAAGACGGCCGTTGCCCGTTGCCTCTTTTACGATATCCTGTGAATTGTAGGAAACGGTGACAACTGCGGAAATGCCGTTCTTCTGCGAGAAATGTGCTTCGGTGACAGTGAATTTATCGCAAATATTGAGGTAGTTGTTCTTGAATACATCGTAGACCTCGGCAGGCTGAAGCTCCTTGTGAGCGTGGTCGGAAACGCTCTTGACATGATATCCGAATGCTTCACGCATCTTGGGAGGCATATCGATGCCGTAGTTCTGTTGCATAAGGAAGCCGATGCCGCCCTTGCCCGACTGGCTGTTGATACGGATAACGTCGCCCTCATATTCTCTGCCAACGTCCTTCGGGTCGATAGCAAGGTAAGGAACGTTCCAGTGCGGAGGATTTTTCTCTTCGCGCCATTTGAGTCCCTTTGCGATAGCGTCCTGATGCGAGCCGGAGAATGCCGCAAATACGAGCGAACCGCTGTAAGGCTGACGTTCGTAAACGTGCATACGGGTCATCTTTTCGTAAACCTCCGTGATCTCGGGAATGTTGGAGAAGTCAAGTTCGGGGTCAACGCCGTGTGAGAACATATTCATTGCAACTGTGATAAGGTCAACGTTGCCCGTGCGTTCGCCGTTGCCGAAGAGCGTACCCTCAACACGGTCTGCACCTGCGAGAAGTCCGAGCTCGGTGTCTGCAACCGCACAGCCTCTGTCGTTGTGAGGGTGGAGCGAAACAACTACGTTTTCACGGCAGCTGAGGTGCTTGCACATATATTCTATCTGCGAAGCGTAAACGTGCGGCATACTTTCTTCAACGGTAACGGGGAGGTTCATAATAACCTTGTCGTCCGCTGTCGGCTGCCAGATATCGATAACAGCGTTGCAAATTTCAAGTGCGAATTCGGGCTCTGTTCCCGTGAAGCTTTCGGGGGAGTATTCAAATCGGAAATTGCCCTCGGTCTTGCTGCGGTACTCCTTGCAGAGCTTTGCGCCCTCAACAGCGATCTTGATGATATCTTCCTTAGACTTCCTGAAGACCTGTTCACGCTGTGCAACGGAGGTGGAATTGTAAAGATGAACGATAGCATTCTTGCAGCCCTTGAGCGCTTCAAAGGTCTTTGCGATGATATGCTCTCTTGACTGTGTAAGTACCTGGATAGTTACATCGTCTGGGATAAGGTCCTGCTCGATAAGTGTGCGGCAAAATTCATATTCGGTTTCGGAAGCGGCAGGGAAACCGATCTCGATCTCCTTGAAGCCTACTTTGATAAGGTGTTTCCAGAATGTGAGCTTTTCTTCAAGCGACATTGGGATAATGAGTGCCTGATTGCCGTCACGGAGGTCAACGGAACACCATGTCGGAGCTTTGTCGATATAATCTTTCTTCACCCAGTCGAAGCAAGGCTCGGGGGGCATAAAGTATCTTCTTGTGTAATTCTCAAAATTTTTCATATCAAATTTCCTTTCCTGAACGTCACCGCTTTGAATTTCGGCAAAGCTTTTTTCTGCGGGAGGAATAGTGTTCTGCTGTCCTTTTTGTTCGCCGTGAGTCTGTGTTCCCTCGGCAATATCATTCTTTTGTGGAGAATGACTGTCGGAAAAGCCGCTGTTTTCGGCTTTTTCTTGACTCTTCGCTTTTGGCTAAGAGCTTTTCGGACAATAAAAAAAGCTTTCATCTCAAATAAGAGATGAAAGCTGTAAACTTCCACGGTACCACTCTTGTTCGGATCGAAACGATCCGCCCTCGCCGCATCTCAATCTAAAGATATCCAATGCGTATCTCTGTAACGGGAGAACCCGATCCAACCTACTGTAAAGCTTCGGCGGACAGCTCCGGGACGAGTTATAACCTTAACGCAGCACCGCTTTTCACCAGCACAGCGGCTCTCTGAAGAATACGAAGAGGTCTTTTTTCCCATCATTGCTTTTCTGAATATAACCAAATTATAGCACTGATCTTTCGGTTTGTCAAGTGGGATCATAATTCTTTTGTGAACATTTTGTAAACCTTTGCAAGGCATTTGTATTAACACGTCTACAAGCAGTAATAAAACCCATATAAAATATATGCTTTATATGTAGACTATATTCATAGATTTGTAAGAATTATATAAAATCCTGTTGAAAAGTTTAGAAATGATTGTTTTGTAAATTTATTGACATACTTACCTAAATGGTGTATCATTATTATGGCAAAAGTTTTAAAAAAATGTGATATGGTATATACCTTTGAAAAATCAGGGAGAAATCGAAACTTGAAAATCTAATTTTGTTTTTTCCGGTCTGTCGATAATACTAATACTAAACACAAATAAAACTATAGAAAAAATCGTCGGATGATCCATATATGCACGGTTTTATGTAAAGGTCACCTCTAAAGTTTTTAATTGGTGTTAAGTATAAAAGCGCATTGATGCGCAGCGGTTCCCGCTCTGCGAAAAATTGCGCTTACGATATAAAAATCTGTTTTTTACCAAAAAAAGGTTGTTTGATGTCGAAACTTTTGGAAACAAACAGTGATTTTGTTTCCTGTTTCGACACAAAATTTTAATATTTAATGGTAAAATATGGAAGAAGAAATTTTAGGAGGTATAATTATGTCAGCTAATGTTAAAATTCTTATTGCCGATAATTCTTTGGATTTCAGCAAAAAAATGTCAAATGCCCTTAACATGAAAGGATATTCCGTAATGGAATGTGAAAGTGACGGGGGAACTGTGCTGGGGAATATACGCTCGTTCCAACCCGATATTGTGATCTGTGATGCTCTTATGCCCGCCGCAGACGCAATGGAGGTCATGCACAGGGTCGACACAGGAAACGTAAAAAGCCCGTTTTTCATTGTGACTTCGCCCTGCCGCAATGTCTGTGTCGAAAAGAATATTATGAGCAGAAAAAATGCGTATGTCCTTATCAAGCCGTTCGAGATCGACACGCTTCTGAGCTTTGTCGAGCATATCACGCCGTCTTCGGTCAGTGATTTTGATGATGACTCCGATCAGGCGCACATGGAGGTTGTTGTCACCGACATTATCCATACCATCGGGATCCCTGCGCATATCAAGGGATATCATTACCTGCGTGAGGCAATAATGCTTTCGATCAACGATTCCGAAATGCTTGAAAGCGTAACAAAGCTGCTCTATCCGACGATCGCACGTAAATTTGATACCTCTCCGTCACGAGTTGAGAGAGCTATCCGACACGCTATCGAAACCGCATGGGACAGAGGAGACGTTGACGTACTTACAAAAATGTTCGGCTACACTATAAACGGCGGGAAAGGCAAGCCGACGAATTCCGAGTTCATTGCACTGATAACCGATAATCTTCGTCTGCGTTTCCGCATTTCGGCAAAAAATACAAATATTGCGGGAAAAACACCGCAGGCAGCTACTGCATGACTGTGGCAGCTACTGCATGACTTTGACTTAAATCGGCAGCAGACACAAGCTTTTGGGTTTGTGTCTGCTGCCGAATTTTTATTTAAGGTTATTATTAAAATTGCTAAAGTGTTATACAAATGTGAAAATTCACTTTATTCAGCGAATGGAGTGAATTTTCACTGAACAAAGTGAATTAAGTGAATATTTGCAAAAAAATCAGCCGCAGCAATTTCAATTACCAATATAATACATAAAAATCTGCGGCTGTTTGCTTATCAATAATTCAATTTATACTGTGTGATCTTAAAACTCTGATCGGTCGGATTTACTTCAAGTGTGAAGTCGCCGCCGTCGATGAATTCTATGAATCTGCCTTCGTCGTCGAAACGCTCGGCTTTTGTTTTGTAGGTAATGGTACTTGTTTTTTCGTTGTAATTATAACTTGTTATCGTAATGTCGCCGATATAGGAGATGCCTGCATCGCCGACGACTGTTACAAGTTTTCCGTTAACGTCACGGTATTTCTGCGGAGCGTTGATGAACATTTCGTTTGTTGTTTTTGCGTCAAAGTATTTCTTCACAAAGCTTTCAAGCTCTTCGACCGTTTTAAAACGGGGATCGTCCACGAAATAGAACATGATGCTTGTGCCGTCCGAATTGAGCGGATCAAACTGAACATAGTCCTCATAGTTGCTCACATTAAGGCTCGTTGTTGTAAAATATTTCGCAATATCGTCTGCAACTGCTTTTGCGGCATAGCCGTAGTAAAGCTTGTCGGTTTCAAAATCTGCGGACCGGACACGTTTTTTCAGCGTCAGTTCTTTTGTGTCAAAGTCATAAACTTCAAGGTCTACCGATGCTGCGCCGCTGTCATCAAAGGATACGGTCGGTGTCGGCATAAATACCGTTCCCTCGGTGCGAAGGAGCGTAAACTCTGGAATGTAGTCCATTCTGTTTCCGTCAGCGTCAAAAACTCCGACCTCGGTGAACTTGTTGTCCTTGACGGAATAGAAACGCTTTACGGTGTAGGGGAGTTCTTCCTCGGTATCAAAATTATCAAGGTAGAAAATGAACTGGACGATATCGGGAACTGTCCGGTCATCAGCGGTGTTGGTGAGGACGCTGCATACCGTTGAGGCGTATTCCTGTGAATAGGGAATATTGATGATATAGTTTTCGGGTGCAGTAAGGGTATATTCCGAGAAGTTGAAAGCGTTATCCTCGGTTATTATCTTGAGTGATTTGTCGTCCTCCGCTGCGGAAACGGTTATCATATAGTTGTCCTCGCCGCCGCTCAAAGAGAATGTATAGGAAGAAAAGCTTTCGGGTGCGGCGTCGGTGTCAGCGGCATTTGGCGATGCGCCAAGCATTATTTTCGGTGTATCTGTTTCGGCGGAGGTCGTTTCCGCCGTTTCTGAAACATCGGAGGTCATGGCGGCAGTATCCGCTGATGTTTCAGCTGCCTTATTGCAGGAACAAAGTACAAAAGCTGTCGCCAACAGGGATGATAATAAAACAGTCAGCCTTTTACTTATATATTTCATGTGGGATTTCCTTTCGGATATTATATGTTTTGGCGGGTCATACTCCGCCTATGATACAACTATATTATACCATTTGCTCCGAAAAAATACAATTACATTTCAGTTACAGTTATATTACTCTTTAGAAAAAAGACACAGCCTGCATATCCGAAGATATACAGGCTGTGTCCAAGAAAGGATGAAAATAACTTTCGTTATATGCTGATGATAAAGTTTACCGTTCCGAATGAGAAGCAAACGGGGATAACGTGAGAATTCTTTATGGTTTCGATGCTGATGTCATTGTAAACGAGCTGAGGAGAAAGTTCGATCTCAAGACCGGTTTCGTTGGAAAGGTTCACAGCGAAAAGTCCATTGTGGAGATTAAGGAATTCGTTGATGCAGTCACGGGTGAAATCGTCATTTTCGGTGAGGTGTTCACCCGAAAAACGTGATGCGAATTCGATGAGCGAGTCATCATCGGCATCAATGAGAGTAAGAGCCTTTACGCCGCCGCGGATCTCCTGACCCATGCAGCTGCGTGAGATATTGTCGTAAAGCTCCTTCGCATTGAGCGGAGCAAAGTCAGTTCCGATGAAACGGACAAGGTTCTTGAAAAGAAGAACGATATATCCCGTGAGATAGGAGGAGTTGTCAGCATTGTCGAAATTATAGAATTTGTCAACGAGCGGACGGAAATCACCAAGGTCGGAATCGTTGAGAGCCTCATCGGTGATGCCCATTTCCTTTTTATAGCTGTTGAGGGCATTTTCAAACTGTGAGTTTGTCATAACACCGTCATTGACAAGAGTCTGACCGAGGAGAAGGTGAGCGCTTGGCTGGGTCTTAAGAAGTTTTTCGATCTGTTCGTTGGTGGCATAACCCATATCGACCATAAGCTCGCCGATGCGCTTGTCGACTCTCTGCTGTTCGGCGTGGACTTTGTCGACCTGTTCTGCGGTCATGATACCGGCATTGATAGCAAGCACGCCAAGTCTTAATTTTGTTTCGGAAAGTCTTCCGAGGGCGTCAGAAAGTTTTTCGGGTGAAACGAGTCCGCTGTTGAGAAGATAGTTGCCGAAAAATTGAGTAAACATGGCAGTCTGCCCTCCTTATACTATCTTATTGATGATTTTTTCAACTGCATTTTTTTCGATCGGTTTCTGAATGAAATCAAAAGCACCGCTTTCGATAGCTGTTTTAAGGTTATTCTGTGTTCCGATAGAGGATGCCATAACGACTTTAGCGTTCGGGTTGAGCGAGATAATGTCTTTGAGTGCGTCGATACCCGATTTTTCGGGCATTACAATATCCATAAAAGAAAGATCGGGGAGGATCTCCGCATATTTTGTTACTGCCAAATTACCGTTTTCGGCAAAGAATATTTCAAATTCTCCGATATTGGAAAGTATATTGCTTAATTGTTTTCTGACAAGAGCCGAGTCATCGCAGATAAGTATTTTGAGCTTTTTTGCTGTATCGGACATCTGTGCGCCTCCTAAACCAAATATTATAATTGAATTATACCACAGATAACCTTTTTTTTCAAGGGGATTAATAAATATTCTTTTTTTAGATATCTTGTGCAACTTGTACAACACAAACTTTTATATTTATGTTAAAAATGTTAAATAAGTAATAAAAGTTCACATAAATAGTGACAAATGATTTTGGTTTGCGCTTTCTGTTGACAAAATATGTCCGACAATATATAATAGTATCAGTGAAAATTTTATCTGACAGATGACCGGCGGTGTTCTGCCGATGATGATCTGAAATATGATACCAGTATCTTGAAAGGGGAGTTTTCGGATATGGAAAAGAACTTTGATCCATTTTTTGATAAGCTCAAGCGTGTCGGTGTAAATACGGATAAGACCATTGACCGTTTCGGCGGACTTACTGAGCTGTATGTGAAATTCCTTGATGAATTTGCGGACACGGAACGGTTCGGGGAGATATTTGACAGCCTTGCAAAGGGAGATCATGCAAAGGCTGAAATGTGTTCGCACAAGCTTAAGGGAGTTCTCGGAAATCTCGGAATGGATGCGCTGTTCTCTGAGGCGGAGAACGTTATGAAGGAGCTCAAAGCGGGTAAATACGGTGATGCGGAAAAGCGTCTGCGCAGTATGCAGCCCGAGGTTGCCGAGATACAGCGTGTTATAAAGGAAACTCCGCATGAATGACCGTGAATGATAAAATACCGAAAAGGGCTGTGTCGTTTTTTGTACACCTTCAGTAAAAACAGCATAAACCGATCTGTTTTCGACAAGGCATTGCAGGACGCATTTTTTGCGGATCGCAATGCCTTTTGTCATATTTTTTTCTCATGCTGCGAAATACGTGCAGCAATGAGGATACAAAGTCCCGTGAACATCATCGCAGCGCTTATCTGATATGCATTCTGCGAAACGGCGGCGGAGATGCCTGCGGCGGTTTCTTTCACAAGTCCGTCGAGATCGCCGAAAAGTCCGAGCTGCATCGAAAACATAAACGTAAATACAGCCGCCGTGACCCCGGCAAGAAAGATCGGTATGCCGCAGAACCCCATTGAACGGGTCCTGTTTTTATTTATGACGGCAATAGAAAAGATAAGAGCCGCCGCAAATACAAGCTCCGATATCACTATCGGCGCAGAAAGGAATGCACGCAGGATCTTCAGTACGGGGCCGCTGCTGCTCTGTTCAAGATTTGAAACGGAAAGGCATGAAAGCGCATCACCTGAGAGTTCTATTTGTTCATATGCAAGCTCAAGGTCGCTTTCGGAAAGCTCAACGCCCGTGTTCGTGCTGATAACGGAAATGTTTTCACCGAGCAGCGACTTGATGCGCTCGGGAGTGACTTCCTCGGGCTTTTTGCCGTTACGGATATATTCGGCGTATTCGGCGGCAGTATTCCCGATGAATTCCTTCACGGTCGAACGCTCATAAATTCGTCTGATATTGTTTTCGTCAACGCCCGAACCAACAGTCATAGCTGCAATGACCTCCCCGACAGTCCGCCCGTCGGAAAACTTTTCGCCTTCGGGGTCAGAAATTTTCAGTTCCTTTGCAGGGATACTAAGAATATCCATGCTGCGGACGGCCTCGGCGGCGTTGTTTTCATCGGTCACGGCACGTCCGACAGTGCTGCCGAAAAAGAGCAGCATAGTTCCGAAAAGTGCCGCCGAGAGAAACACAGACACTGCGGATCCGACAAAACCGTGCGAACTTCTGCGGTGTTTCTTTTCGTTCGATGATGTCATGCTTATCGCACGTACAGCAGATGGTGCGGGTTCGGTGAGCGGAGTGTCTGCGGCGAAAAGATTCGGCGAAAGAGTTATTGGTCTTGTTTCCTGTCCGGACACTGTTTCGACAGAAGTTTCGTCCTCCGGTTCGAGAGGGATTCCGCAGCTTATGCAGTAGGATATTTTGTTACCGTAGGTTTTTCCGCATTTTGGGCAAATCATTTTTATCATTCCTTATTTTTCTAAAATATTTTTAGGTGACCTTAAACAAAAAGTTCTTATATTTAGAATTATATACCATTAATTACCAAAAGTCAATAAATTTTTTTCGACATAAAACGGAACAAATCTGATGTGTGATCCGGAGTTATTTTTATTCCGCATTGATTTGCTATTGAATTTCCCCAAAAAATATTATATAATGATACAAGAAAAAGAAAATGAGGTGTACAAATGTCAGAGATCGCACAAACGGCAAAACTGATATCGACCGATGAACTTCATACTATGAGCGGCGAAGAATATATGGTCATTGACATAAGAGGGGAATATTCCTACTCATTCGGACATATTGACGGAGCAGTTCCTGTTTCGCCGAAGCTTTCGGACGAAGAAATTTCCGCTCGGCTTTCGGAATATAAGGGCAAAAAGCTTATCGTTTGCGGAAACGGCGGCATAATGAGCGGAGAATTTGCGGAGCGGCTCTGTTTGCTCGGCTTCGATGCATATAATCTTGACGGCGGCTACATAGACTGGCTTCGCACGGCACTTGAAACGGGCGGATCAAAGGCAGAGGACGCAGAGCGCAGCATACGAAAGAAATTCCACAGCTCGCTTTTGAGCCGCTTCACAAAGGCGCTCAACGAATATCAGCTTATCAGCGAGGGCGACAAAATAGCCGTCTGCATTTCGGGCGGCAAGGATTCGTTCCTTATGGCAAAGCTTTTTCAGGAGATAAAGCGTCACAACAAAATGGAGTTCGAGGTCGTTTTTCTGCTTATGGATCCCGGCTACAGCCCTGCTAACCGCAGGATAATCGAAAAGAATGCGGAGCTTCTCGACATTCCGCTGACAATATTTGAAACGGATATTTTTTCATCCGTGTTCAACGTAAAGACCAACCCGTGTTATCTTTGTGCAAGAATGAGGCGGGGAAATCTTTACGCAAAGGCAAAGGAACTCGGCTGCAGCAAGATTGCTCTCGGTCATCATTTTGACGATGTTATCGAAACGATACTTATGGGAATGATATACGGCGGTCAGGTGCAGACGATGATGCCGAAGCTCCACAGTGCGAATTTCGAGGGAATGGAGCTTATCCGACCGATGTACTTTATCCGTGAGGAAGATGTCAAGCGCTGGCGTGACTACAACGGTCTGCATTTTATCCAGTGCGCCTGCAAATTCACCGATCAGGCGGCTTCCGAGGAGGACAACGAACATACCTCAAAGCGTCAGGAGATAAAGCAGCTCATTTCGCAGCTTTCAAAGATAAATCCGCAGATAGAAATGAACATTTTCCGCAGTGTTGAGGGTGTAAATCTGAAAACTTTGCCGTCCTATAAAGACCTTGACGGAAATCTGCATCATTTTCTGGATAATTATGAGAAGTATTGAATAAAACGAACCGCCCGACAAGCTTTTTGTCGGGCGGTTCAGTTTGTAGGGAAAGTATATTATTGAAAAAAGTTGCACAAAATTAAAGTTTACGTCCACGCTTTTCAAAGGGTGGTGGGTGTCCAGA
>OIYP01000165.1_pt1 | contig 47073 bp, 39 predicted proteins | sample 1588261 | NCBI WGS metagenome assembly OIYP01 (sample SAMN03283293) | human gut metagenome | biome: human-associated habitat; material: feces | host: Homo sapiens | place: Peru | collected 2012 | reverse complement strand
AACACGGTATTATTACTACTGCAAAAATACGGTTACACCGACAGGGCATTGGTTGGGAGGAAGAATGGAAGGAACAAAAGAAGGAACAAAGGAAGGAACAAAAGGATTGATTACTACAGATGCTATTCGGAGTAAGGTGTACATACTTCGTGGACAGCAAGTAATGTTGGATCAGGATTTGGCAGAAATTTATGGTTATCAAGTTAAAAATTTAAATCAACAAGTAAAACGTAATTTGACAAGATTTCCAGAAGATTTTATGTTTCAACTAACTAAAGAAGAAGTGGAATTGGTGAAATCACAATTTGTGACTTCACGGAATATAAATTATTTTGAAGCAATCATTCATCCGGTAATAGACAGATTACTTTCATTGCAGGATAAACAGATATAATTTAGCGGTCATGCTTTGACCGAAAAAATGACGTTATCCCTGTGGCAGGCGGTTTCAATATTTCGTGAAGAATAAAGTTTATTCATGTAAGCATGATATGTTCGAGTTATAATCATAAATGGTGCTAAGAGGAGTTGGAGGTGTAATAATATGGATGGTAAAAGAATCCAGAATTATTGGTCAAATGAGATGCAAGCCATGTTGGATACTTATAAACAATTTCAAATATTAATTCCAGCAGAAAATAGAAATGGAGCTGCCCATAACGGAGAAGATGGAAGATATGTAGAAACATTAATACGAGAATATCTGAAGAGATATTTACCCAAAGATTTGGAAGTTTTAACGGGATTTATTTTGAGACCAGCAGTAAAAACAGGATTGAAAAATAGAAGCAGGAAAAATGAAGTGGACAGTCATTCCACACAGTTAGATATATTAATATATGATAGTGCTAAATATCCTATTTTTCAGAGATTTGGAGAAAATGTTATAGTTCCACCAGAGGGCGTTACAGGTATTATTTCTGTGAAAAAGAATTTACATGAAAATGACATAGTGCATGAAGCTCAAGCATTGAAGGCTGCGTCAAAATTATGTCGTTGTGTCGATGATAATGGTCAACATTTAAGAGGTCCATTTTTGGCTTTGGTGTCAATGGATGCATTTGAGAAAAAAGAGAAAACTACGGAACAATGGATTTTTGAAAAATTAGAAGGAGTTTATTCTAAGGAAGATGATTATTTTGATGATCTAATAGGATATATTGGTTCGTTTAATAAATGGAGCATTTTTAAAAGACGTCCTCAGGATGGAGAAGTTGGAGAATATATATTTTTTAATCACAGTGAGGAAGAAGCACACATGGGATTTCAGTTTTTGTTAACAGGAATTCTGAGTGTTTATTATGACAAGACTCGTAACTATATCTCAAGACCAGGATTTACAGCGTTTCCTTCACATAGGGCATGTGACAAAAAATTGGGTGATATAGAAGTTAGGGCGATTAGATGATTATTTGGTGGGGAGTATTCAAACGGGCTAAATATGTTACCCCACTTTGAAAACCCATTACATACTTTTGCTATGCAGTATAAAATCAAAGTTCAGAGGAATTGTGAGACGGTGTGCTTATTATTAAGATAGAATAAATTTGCACTATTTTAAGAATTTATATTATTTTGCTTTCTTTCTTTTCATTCCTTTTTCCCATGTGATTTAGATGGTATAATGTGCGTAAGCAATGAGCAGTGCCACATGAGAATAAAATAAAAAATGGCTGCTTGCAGACACTTTTTTGTTTTATTCTCATGTGCTAGGGTGGTGCTAGGTGCCAGTGGCACCTGTTTAGCACGAACCGAAGTGGAATGTAGATGCCTGTCAGTCCGGAAAATCTCTGATTTTCCGGACATGCATTGCGGAGTTTAATTAACACCACATGGGGAGAAGGATATATGATTCGCGTTTTGATCGTTGATGATGAATATATTATGCGGCAGGGATTAAAATATATGATCCACTGGGAGCAGGAAGGCTATGAAATTGTCGGGGAAGCGACCAATGGAAATGAAGCGCTGCGGCTTACAGAAGAGTTAAAGCCGCATATTATCATCAGCGATATTGTGATGTCTGTGATGGATGGAGTTGCATTTACGGAGATGGTGCATAAGATTTATCCGGATATTGCCATCATTATTTTAAGCGGATATGATAAGTTTGAATATGTGAAAAAAACGCTGACAAATGGTGCCATAGATTATATTTTAAAACCGACATTGAATGAGGAAGAACTGTTAAACGTATTAGAGAAAGCAGCGCAGAAAATTCCGGGTTATAAAAGGAAAGAAAAGAGTGAAGGAATCAATTATGCTGCGGAGATGGAGCGTTATCTGATCGGGATGTCACAGGAATTAGATGAGGTGGCTTTCAGCCAGATTTTTCCATATTCCCATTTTCATATTTTCGGGATGCGGATCAAAAATGAGAATGAGATTCCACCGAATGTATCTGAACTCCTGTATCAGAAAATAAAAAAGGATGTCGCTGATTTTGAAGCTACCAATGGAATGGTCATGATCCTGCAGGAAGAACTGGTCATTGTAGTAATGTGTGCGAAACCGGCAAATGATGCGCAGATGATCCGTTTTTTTGAACAGATGACAGCGGAGTTAGCGGTACTTTCTGAATATATTCTTGGAGTGTGCAGCAGGGCGTTTGATGGAATGAGTCTAATCAGGCAGTATTATCAGCAGGATATTTTAGCATATGCAGATAAGGTATTTTATTATAAAGACCTTAAATTTATTCTGGCAGATGAAATGACGGAAAAAGAAAAGATACCTGCTGTAAAATTTGATTTTTTTAAGTATAATAAATTTTTATCCATGAAGGAGTATGGGGAAGCACTGCGTCTGCTTGAGGAATATAATACAAAGGCATTGCAGAGTGAAATTGATATTGCATCGCTGAAAAACCAGATTAAAAACATGGTCTATTATTTATTAGATCAGCTTGATCTGACAGAAGAACAGAAAGATGCAGAGCGGTATGAGTATTTCAGGGAGATTTCGATGGCGCATTACGAGCAGGATTATAAAGAAGTGATGCGTCAGATATTGGAAAAAATCACTGCACAGATCGGAGTTACACAGAAAACTGTAGATGACAGGATTCCAAGGATGTTAGATTTTATTGAAAAAAATTATGAGCAGGATTTAAGACTTGAGGATATGGCAGAAGAGTTTAATTTTAATTATCATTATCTTTCGGCGTATTTTCATCAGCATATGAAGGAAGGGCTCAGTGATTATCTAAATGAGATCCGGACGGCTAAAGCATGTGAGCTACTGGAGAATACAGATCTGTCAATTGCCCAGATCAGCGAAAAGGTAGGATATTCGGAGCACAGCTATTTTTGCAGGGTATTTAAAAAAGTTACGGGAAAGACACCGTCAGTCTATCGAAGGAAGAATCATGGATAAGATAAAAAGCCGTTTTAATAGTTTTTCAGGAAAGATCACACTGATCGTAATGCTTGGGATCAGCCTGATCGCCGTTACCGTCAGTTTTGTAGTGCTTGTTATGTCGAGGCAGGTTTTTACAAAAAATTACGGGGATTCCCAGGAAAAGGTTTTTGAACAGATCGAAAAAGAATTTAATGATTTTCATGATCATATCCAGAATGTTTTTGATGCGATAGATTCAAGCTGGGCATTCCGGCTTTATTTTAATGAAACGTCGGAACTCGATAATACGCAGACATTTCAGAATGTTTATCAGATGGAGCAGGATTTAGAGAAGAGTAAATCTGCAGATATGGAGCGGCTGAACATTCTTGTTGTTGGATATAATGGTAAACATTATCTGTCGCGAACGGAAAATATCTGCGTTACAGATCAGGAAATCTTACAATCAGAACCGGCCAAAAAAGCATTAAGTGATCTGGATGTCATCCATTATACTTACACTGGTCAGGCTTATACGACCACATCGAGAAATGCTGATACACTGATCATTTCAAAAGCCCTGTATTATCATGAAAGCAGGGAAGTTTATGCGATTGCTTTTGTGACGCTTACGATGGAGGAGTTAAAGCAGTATTACAATTATTTTGTATCAGATACAACGTCCTTTCATCTTGTGGATGACCATGAAATCGTTCTATGCAGCGACAGACCGGGCATCACAGGGACGCATTTACAGGAAGAATGGTTTGAAAAAATTAAAAATGCGGATGAACTGCGTATGGAATTAAAGCAGGACAGTACCGTGTATACTTTGATGAAACGGATACTGCCATATCAGAAGTGTGCGATTTATGCGCTGATCGATAATGATGTGGCGTTGCAGGATCTTTATAATATGCCGTTTCTGATCGCAAGCTGCAGTGCAATAGGAATCTTTATTCTGATGGCATGTCTGTTTTATACGCATAAGACCATGCGGCCGTTAGCAAAGCTGATCGGAAAAATGTCTGCGATCCGGGAAGGGAATTTTTCAGAATATATGACAGTGGAGGGAACTACGGAAGCGCAGGAGTTAGCTTCCACCTATAATTATATGTTAGATGATCTGAAACACTATGTGGATGAACTGGTGCAGACGCAGAAAAAGCAGAGACAGGCGGAGATCAGTGCATTGCAGATGCAGATCAATCCGCATTATATTTATAATACGCTTGCAAGCATCAAATGGCTGGTATATCAGAATGATATAGCAAAAACGGTACGGACGATCGATGCGTTTATCAGTCTTTTGCGTAATACGATCAGTAACTCGGATGAATTTATTCCGGTGAGACAGGAAATGATCAATATCCAGAATTATATCCTGATCAACCAGACGAGATATGGGGACAGTATACAGGTAGAATATTATGTTTCGAGAGTATGTGAGGAATATCTTCTGCCGAAAATGATCTTACAGCCTTTCATTGAAAATACATTTTTCCACGCGTATCCGGAAGGCAGATGCGGAACGATTCAGATCGTGGTAAAACAGAAAGAGGAAAAATTAGAGATCCAGATCATTGATGATGGTGTCGGAATGACGAAGGAAAAAGTTTTAAAAATTATGAATGAACCAACCGGAAAAGAGCATTATTCCGGAATCGGAGTCCACAATGTGCAGGAGCGGTTAAAACTTCTATATGGAGACGACTATGGGATCAATATTTTCAGTGAAGAACAAAAGGGAACGACGGTGGTGATCGTTTTACCGGTAAGTTATAAGACGGGGACGGATGAAAAATGAAAAGAGCAGGATTTGGCATTATAATGGGCTTGATTTTAGCTATGTTATGTGGCTGCGGACAACGGCAGAGCGTGAGCGCAGAAAAGGAAACAGACAGGATCGTAATCTGGACATGGGATGATACTTTTAATGTAAAAGCTGCAAAACTTGCGGCGAAAGAATATAAAAAAACACATAAAGATATTCAGATCATAGTAGAGACAAAAGAGAGAGAAGAAATCTTAGCAGATACCAAAAACCTGATCGCATCCAAGATGTATCAGGAACTCCCCGATGTGATCATGATCGAAGATTATGATATCCAGGATGTGCTATCACAATACGAGGATGAGTTTGTAGATCTTACAGACAAAGTTGATTATGACAGATATACGGATTATAAAAGTAAGCTCTGTTCCAAGGGAGACAGATTTTATGGAATCCCGTTTGACAGCGGAACAGCAGCACTTTTTTACAGGCTCGATATTTTAGAGCAGGCGGGTTATACCGAGGCGGATATGCAGGATCTTACCTGGGAACGATACATAGAGATCGGAGAGGATGTCTATCAGAAGCTTGGAATCCCGATGCTGACATTAGATCCGACAGATTCGCCACTGCTTCGTATCATCATGCAGAGTGGCGGTCACTGGTATGTGGATGAAAACAATCATGCAGATATTGAGGATAATGAGTATTTAAAAGAAGGACTTCACACATATCAGCAATTACTAAAAAGAAATGTCGGAGTGAGCGTCAATGGTTGGAATGAATTTATTTCTGCTTTTCAGAATGGAAGCGTTGCAAGTGTGATCAGTGGAGGCTGGATCGTTTCAAGCATAAAAAGTGTGGAGGAACAAAGCGGTCTCTGGAGAGTTGTGCCAATTCCGGTGTATGATGGAGAGATAAAGACGGTGGCGGCATCAAATGTCGGTGGAAGTGCATGGTATGTGTTGAAAAATGCAAAAAATCCGGATGCAGCAGTGGATTTCTTAGTAGAGATGTTTGAAAAAGACTCTGATTTTATGAATGAGCTGATCGGAGAAATTGGTCTGCTTCCGGCGGTAAAAGACATGTCAGGGTACGAAAATTATCTTGCAAAAGATGAGTTTTTCGGAGGTCAGCAGGTTACAAAGATTTTGACAGATCTGTCTGGGAATATTACAACTGTGAATTATGGAAGTAAAACATATGAGATAGAGGCGATCGTGGAAGATGAGTTTAATAATTCCCTGACGCAGGATGATCTGTCAGATTGTCTTTCGAATATACAGGTAAAAGCAGTAGCGGTGGTTCGTGAATGAACCGCCGTTTTTTGTTATGTAATTGGAAAATTTGTTGAAATTCCCAATTACATAACAAAACCTCCGGGCAGGATGTTTCAAAAAACAAATTAATGCAAATTTCTAAAAATAGTCCTACTGAATCAAATAACATCCCAAAATATGAAAAATTAAGGTAAAGATAGTCCTAAAGAAAATGGCTCTTATGATGGTATCATTTACCTGTAACAAAGATAAGCAGCCAGAAAGAAAAGCTTATCAAAATGTTTAATATGGAGGGTTACAGGATGAAAAAGAAAGTAATGACTATGGTATTAGCAGCGTCTATGCTGCTTGGAATGGCAGGATGCGGAAGTTCATCTGCAAATGACAGTGCAGCAGCAAATGGAAACACAGCAGGAGGGGATCAGGCTGTGGCAGGAACAGAGAAAAATGATGCGTCAGGTAATGCAGAAGGTGGTTCACAAGAGGGAACACTTACTGTCTGGTGCTGGGATTCATTTAACGTAGATGCAATGAAGGAAGCCGGAAAACTGTATCAGAAAGATCATCCGGATGTAAATATTAATGTGGTCGAGACAGTATCTTCCGATATCCAGACACTGGTTCAAACCTATGCAATGAGCGGTGAGCTGGATGCGCTTCCTGATATTTTCTTAATGGACGATCAGGTATTTGCAAAATATCTTCAGAATTATCCGGATGTGTTTGCAGATCTGACAGATTCCGGAATTGCGTTTGCTGACTTTGCAGAAGCAAAAGTTGCCAATTCCGTAAAGGATGAAAAAAATTATGGTGTTCCATATGACAGCAATACGGTCATTGCCTGCTACAGAACAGATTACTTAGATCAGGCAGAATATACGATCGATGATCTGACAGATATTACATGGGACAGATTCATTGAGATCGGAAAAGATGTGCTCGATAAGACAGGAATGCCAATGCTTACCAATGTGCAGGGCGAGCCTGATTTATTAAATATGATCTTACAGTCTGCAGGAATTTCCATATTTGATGAAGAAGGAAATATTTCTCTTGTCAATAATGATGGGTTAAAAGAAGCCATGAATGTATATATGGATCTGATCAATGCAGGTATTTTGCAGGAACAGACAGACTGGTCCGGTTATCAGGGTTCTATCAACAATGGTACTGTAGTTGGAACAATCAATGGTTCCTGGATCTGTGCAACGATCACATCTACAGATCAGGCAGAGCAGGAAGGAAACTGGGCTGTTACAAATATGCCAAAATTAAATGATTATCCGGGTGCAACAAATTACTCTGCACAGGGTGGTTCCACATGGGCAATTTCTTCCTCCAGCAAAAATTATGATCTGGCAGTAGATTTCTTTAAGACAACATGGGCAGGCAGTACGGAATTTTACGATAACATTCTTTCACAGTTAGGTGCGATCGCAACCTATCTTCCGGCAGCAGACAGTGATGCTTACAATCAGGTTTCTGATTACTTTGGCGGAGAGGCAATTTATTCTAAGATTGTATCCTATGGAAGCAAAATTCCTACGATCAACAAGGGTATTTACTGGTCAGAGGAAAAGGAAGCACTTGGAACAGCTTTGACAAATGTATTAAATGGTTCGAGTGATCTTGACAGTGCGATTGAAGAGGCACAGGCAACCATCGAATTTAACATTGGTCAGTAAAAAGGTATAGATCAATCCTCCCTGTATTTATACTTTTTGAAAACAATAGACTACGCGCTCTGCGGGCAAAAGAGAAAGCTGCCGCAAAAGGTATCTTATGTGGCAGCTTTGTTTATCAAAGACAGACGGTTATAGAAAGTGGGATTAATATGAAAGCAAAAAAAGGTGTCAGTTTATATAAGAAACAAAGTATTACGGGATGGGCTTTCCTGCTGCCGGCAACATTGCTGATATTTGCAATGAATTTTTATCCGATGCTCCAGGCGTTTGTTCTGTCGTTTAAAACGGGTATTGGAAACAATCAGACATGGGGTGGTCTCAGCAATTATGCAAGACTGTTAAAAGACGGTGTGTTCCGTACCGCGATCACAAACAATTTTTTCTATCTGATCATTCAGGTACCGGTAATGCTGATTCTTGCCATTTTTCTGGCGTGTCTTTTAAATAAAAAGGATCTGCGCGGAAAAGGAATTTACCGGACGATGATCTTTTTACCATGTTGTACAGCACTGGTATCCTATTCAATTATTTTTAAGACATTATTTGCTTATGATGGTTATATCAATACGGTTTTATTGAAATTAGGTCTGATTGGTGAACGCATCAACTGGCTTGGTGATGTTCATACGGCAAAAGCAATCATTATTCTGGCACTGATCTGGCGCTGGACCGGATATAATATGGTATTTTATTTAGCTGGACTTCAGAATATTGATGATTCCTTATATGAGGCAGCAAAAATTGACGGAGCAAGTCCGTTTGCAATTTTCCGTAAGATTACGATTCCGCTGCTGCGGCCAACAATTTTACTTACAACGATTATGTCAATCAATGGTACATTGCAGCTGTTTGACGAGTCTGTCAATTTAACAGGCGGCGGTCCTGCAAATTCAACACTGACCATGTCCCATTACATATATAAAGCAAGTTTTGAATACAATCCACAATTTGGATATGCGGCAGCAATGTCGTATGTGATCTTTATTATGGTAGCGATATTATCCTTTGTTCAGATGAAAGTAGGTGACAAGCGATGAGAGGAAAATTTAAAAATGCAGGCACACATATCATATTGATCATAGCTTCTTTTATATCGGTGTTTCCACTTTACTGGATGATCGCGGCAGCGACAAACAACAGTACGGACGTTTTGGGTGGAAAATTAAGTCTTGGAATGAATTTCATGCAGAATCTGACGAAACTGACAGAGATGCAGAATGTATCAAGAGCTTTTTTTAACTCACTGTTTTATTCAACCATTCTGAGTGTTTTGTCATTATTTATCTGCTCAATCGCAGGATATGGATTTGAGATTTACCACGACAAGGTAAAGGACAGACTGATGAATATTTTACTTCTTGCGATGATGGTTCCGTTTGCTGCAACGCTGATTCCATTATTTAAATTGTTTTCCGGAATGGGGTTGTCTAGCACCTGGATCGCATATGTTCTGCCGACGATTTCCACCCCGTTTTTGATCATGTTGTTTCGACAGAGCGCAAGATCTTTCCCAATGGAAATTATTGAGGCTGCAAGAATTGATGGCTTGAGCGAATTTAAAATTTTCTTTACTATTTTCATGCCGACCATGAAATCAACTTATGCGGCAGCTCTTACCGTGACTTTTATGAATGCGTGGAACAATTATCTCTGGCCGAAGGTTATTATGATGTCAGATACTTCACAGACGATGCCGATGTTAGTTGCAAATCTTTCTGTAGGATACAGCATTGATTATGGAGTGCTGATGCTCGGTGTACTGATTTGTTCACTGCCAACCGGAATTTTGTTCCTTGTTCTGCAGAAGAGCTTTGCAAATGGAATTGTTGGTGCAGTGAAAGGATAATATTTCCGGATAGCAATGTATAAAAAAGAATCTTGTTTAGGCAGGGTTCTTTTTTTCATTCATAGGATTCGGGTGTCAAAAGGTGGTTTTCAATTTTGGGTCTGTCAAATTGCACAAAACCGAACTTGTTTTGTTCCGTTGTCCGAAAATAAGAAAAACTAAGTATGCCTGAATCAGTTTTTCACAGAGTGACGTAAACGGCATTCAACGAGCCTTCCATGGCTCGTGAAGCCTTGTTCTGCCGTCCGTGGCAGAACATTACTGTAAATAGACAGGCATACTAAGATTTTCTAATTTTCTCCCAAAGTCACAAAAACAGTCTCGGCTTTGTGCAATTTGACAATCGCTAAGTTATGAACCACCTTTTGACACCCGAATCTTCATTGGAAATTACGTCCTATGAATGAAAAAGCCCTCCGGGCGGGATACGCATCTCGTGGAGCAGAAGTTAGCTGTAAACATAAGAAAACAAAAGGTATAAAAAGTTTGAAAATCAGGGGAGAAAATATTAGAATTATTAGATAATAGGACCGTATGACCAGGTGAGTGCAGATCATGGTCAGAAAATGCTGCATCACAATAAAATAATAAAAATGACAGGAGGATTCATGAATTTCACATATAAAACAGCCACACTGGAAGATATAGATATTTTAGTTACAACAAGAATCGAAGTTTTAAGGGCCGCAAATAAGTTGGATGATCAGACAGATATGTCAGAAGTTGCGGTACAGTCAAGAGATTATTATGAAAAAGCCTTAAGAAATGGCAGTCATACTGCAATTTTAGTCTATGATAAAGATCAGATCGTTGGCGCGGGCGGTATCAGTTATTTTAAGGTTATGCCTACTTATCATAACCAGACAGGAAAGAAAGCGTATATTATGAATATGTATACAAATCCGGCGTACCGGAGAAAAGGGATCGCTTATCACACACTGGAAATTCTGGTGGCGGATGCAAAGAACAAAGGAATCGATGCGATTTCTTTGGAGGCTACCGAGATGGGACGTCCATTGTATGAAAAGTTCGGATTTGTGGGGATGAAAGATGAGATGGAGCTGAAGTGAGAATGGCATACAATAGATGTGAATATTGTGTTTAGGATTTGTTTATAAAACAGAGGATTTCCATACCACGGTTTTTACAATGATTTTACATGGATCAAAATAAAGAAAATTGGGATATTCTGTATAGAAAGATAAATATTTTTACTCAAAATTTACATAAATTACACGGCTGAATGATAGAGCAGGATGACTTTGTCTGATATATTCGATATAAGCTTTGAGGGTAAATGTAAAGGAGAGTTTGAATATATGATAAAAACCTATGTAATAGATACGAATGTATTGATTCAGGCACCATATGCTCTTGAATGTTTTGAGGATAATAATCTGGTACTGCCACTTGTAGTATTAGAAGAACTGGATGGATTGAAAAAAGCAGAGGGCGAAAAAGGGGCAAATGCAAGAGCTGCCGTTCGGAAATTGGAAGGATACAGACAAAAAGGAGATTTATTACAGGGAGTGAAGCTTGATGGCGGAGGTATTTTAAGAATAGAAAAAAATTTTGTAAATGTAGAATTGCCATCTGATCTTCCGGATGATAAGCCGGATAACCGGATATTGAAAGTATGTATGGGGCTTGCCGATACAGAAAAAGACAGTCAGGTTATACTTGTCACAAAAGATATCGTATTGCGTTTAAAAGCGCAGATACTGGGAATGAAAGCAGAAGATTTTGAAAGAGAACGGGTTTCAGATGATGATGCACAATATACTGGCAGAACAGAAGTATATTTTCCTGAGGATATGATTAAAGAATTTAAAAAGAAGGGAATCTCTCTTGATGACACTTATCAGAGTGATGAGGAAGGAAATTGCAGTACACCTCAATTTCATGAAAATGAATTCGTAATTTTAAAACCTGATCAATCCTCTAAAAAGACGCTTCTTGGAAGAGTATCAGGTGGAAGAGTAGTTCCGTTGGTGTATAAAAAAAGTAAACCATATGGAGTTTCACCGAGAAATGTCGGGCAGTATTTTATGCAGGAAGCACTTATGACAGATGCAGATACGGCACCGCTTGTGATTATTAAGGGGATGGCTGGAACTGCAAAAACATTTTATGCACTTGCAGTCGGAATGGAAAAAGTATATAACAATCCATCAAAAGAATATCGCCGCATCATTGTATGCAGACCTAATGCACAGTTTGATGATGATATTGGTTTTTTGCCGGGTGATGAAAAAGAAAAAATAGCACCATTGATGCGACCTGTGATTGATAATTTAGAGCAGATTCTCGATTCGGATGAGAAGGAACGATATGAAGATGAAGCGGAATTAAGTGACAAAATAACAGAGGTGTTTGAAAGAGGAATTATTCAGACCGAAGCGTTAAATTTTATTCGTGGAAGATCCATTGCAAAGACGTATTTAATTATCGATGAAGCACAGAATATGACACCGAATCAGGTAAAAGGGATTATTACAAGAGCCGGAAAGGGAACCAAAATCATACTGCTTGGCGATCCTAATCAGATTGATAAGCCATTTTTAGATGAAAGAACAAATGGTTTAAGTTATGCGGCAAAGTATATGATGGATAGTACTCTTTGCTGGCAGATCACATTATCAGCAGATGAATGTGAAAGATCTACACTTGCAATGGATGCAATAAAGAGATTTTAAAGGTAAGGGAGATAATGGTAATTGAGGTATAAGGAAATAGAAAAAAATAAAGAAATAAATGCATATCTGACAAAAGGAAATGCGAATCTTGGACAGCTTGGATTTACCGATCATTCACAGGCACATTGTGTACAGGTTGCTCATCAGGCAGGAAAAATTTTAAAACGGTTTGGATATTCCGAACATGAGATTGAACTTGCTAAAATTGCCGGATATATGCATGATATTGGAAATGCAATTAACAGAACACATCATGCAGAATATGGAGCGCTTCTCGCAAACGAACTTCTGAAAGATACGGATATGACACTGGAGGACCGGATAACGGTTGTATCAGCCATTGGTAATCATGATGAGTCAACGGGGAGTCCGGTAGATGTGATATCTGCAGCACTTATTATAGCAGATAAAACAGATGTCAGAAGAAGCCGTGTGCGACAAAAAGAAAGATCTGCTTTCGATATTCATGACAGGGTAAATTATGCAGTTACGGATTCAAAATTAAAGATTGCGGAAGATAAATCTGTGATTGCGCTGAATCTTCAGATTGATGAAAATATCTGTTCTATGTATGACTATTTTGAAATCTTTCTTGAGCGTATGATGTTTTGCAGAAAATCAGCGGAAATATTAGGCACGACTTTTAAGCTGACAGCAAATGGACGTAAGGTTCTGTAGAGAAATAATCTATGTATATATGATTAATTTTTCGCATATTCTGCCAGCAGTCCCTCAATCTGCAGATTGATATTTTCCGGGAATGTCCCTGCATTGTTATGGGGGATTTTTATCAGAAAATCAAGATTTTTATATTTCCCGGCAGGGCGGCTCCTTTTCCGGTCCTGGGCGGCTGAAATTTCAATCTTTACCTGTGCGCGTTTCTGTTCAAACAGCGGAATGATAATATAATACAGACGGTCATCCCGAAACGATACATATCCGGCATTTTTGCCGGATTTTGTCGTTAAAAAGAGCCTGTGTTCCCGGATGCGGGACGGATATAAAGTTGTGCCGGAGCGGAGCACAGGTGCATCTACGGCGAGTTCTAACATCGAGGCGATAGAATAAATGTCAGCGTCGGGGAGGACTTCCGGTGTCAAAAGCTGTTTGAGCGTTGATGTCACGTCGATAAACTGCTGGGCTAACAGATAGGAGAGCTCTGCCTGGAATTTGAGCCGTTTTGGACAGACATTTTCCCGACGGATCTGTGTGTCGACCTCATCGAGCAGGCGTTTGCTGCACTCAAACATACTTTTTAAAAACAGGGGAAAATCTTCTTCTAAGATCCAGAGATACTTTCCTGTGGCGGCGGGAAAACTGCCGATGATCCCGCCATCCGCATCTTCGGCGTAATGATAGACTGTGCGTGTGGTATACGCATTTTCGTTGAGCGGAGCATTCCATTTCATCTGCTTTGCTGTGGAGCCGGTTGTGGTATTTTCCTCCCGGTAAGACGGGTGGTAAACGGTCTTTCCGTGCTGTTTCCTGCCAGATGTAGTATTTTTTGTAACTTGTCCTAAAAAGGAATCTGTCCTATTTTTGCGAAAAAAATCATAAGCCTCATTGATCTCCTGTGCAGTAAAATCATAGGCTCTGGTAGAAAATGCTTCCGCGTCAGGATGTACCCGGTGCATCAGCTGCCGGTATTTCTTTTTAATCTCTGTAAAATCTGTCCCAGGGGTAATCCCAAGGATTTTGTATGCCATTGCTTTTGTCATAAATTGAGTATATCATAAAAATGAGAAAGCAGTAAAAAATTATAGTATTGATGGGATTCAGAAATCAAAAGGTGGTTCATAACTTAGTGGCTTGCAATTTGCACAAAGCAGAGACTGTTTTTGTGACTTTGGTAGAAAATTAGAAAATCTTAGTTTGCCTGTCTATTCGCAGTGATGTTCTGCCATGGATGGCAGAACAAGGCTTCACGAGCCATGGATGGCTCGTTGAACGCCGGTTACGTCACTTTGAAAAAATTTAACCCAGGCAAACTTAGCTTTTCTTATTTTCGGACAATGGAACAAAATAGGCACTGTTTTGTGCAAATTGCCAATCAAAAAATTAAAAACCACCTTTTGCCCCCGAATCTTAACAAAAAATCAGGAGGAACACACATGAGAATCATAATTGTAAGACACGGCGATCCAAATTACGAACTGGACACACTGACAAAAACCGGTTGGAGAGAGGCGGAACTTGCAGCCGAATACCTGTCAAAATTGCAGGTAAAAGCATTTTATGTATCACCATTGGGACGGGCACAGGATACTGCCGGATGTACTTTGAAAAAAATGAACCGGACGGCAGAGACATTAGACTGGCTTCGTGAATTTGAAGCACACATTGACAGACCTGACGTGAAAAATGAAAAGTCGATCTGCTGGGACTGGTTGCCACAGGATATGGAAAAGAAACCAGATCTTTATGACAGGGAGCGTTGGGATAAGACGGATATTATGCAAAATGGAAATGTGGAAGAAGCCTACCAGTGGGTCTGTGATGGTCTGGATGCATTATTGAAAAAGCATGGTTATGAGCGGGACAATCTGTATTATCGGGTAAATGAACCAAACCATGACACGATCGTTTTGTTCTGTCATTTCGGGGTGGAGTGTGTGATGTTAAGTCACCTGTTAAACGTATCTCCGATGGTTTTCTGGCATGGACTGTGTGCGGCACCGAGTTCGATCACCAGTATTTACACGGAAGAACGCAGAAAAGGGATCGCAAGTTTCCGTGTGAATGAATTTGGCAGTACCACGCATCTGTATGTAGCAGGGGAAAAACCATCCTTTGCAGCGCGGTTTTGTGAGTGCTATGGGGATGGGGACAGACAGGATTAAAAATCTGAATATCTATTGACAAAACGTTTCACCTGTTTTATTATCCACTTAACATATGGAAATACTAGGAAATAAAATGAGGTGAGGTTTTGTCTATTAAGAAGATTGCAAAGGAAGCGGGCGTTTCCACTGCGACAGTCTCGCGGGTATTGAATAATCCGGGGTATAAATGTTCTTCGGAAGAACTGCGGGAACGTATTTGGAAGATTGCCAGGGAACTCAATTATATGCCGAACGAAGCGGCAAGGAATTTAAAAAAGGGAATTACGGATACCAGTCAGAAAGTATGGTATCTGGATGTACTGATGACCAGAACCGGCAATCTTGAGACAGATCCGTTTTTCAGTGAACTGCTGCGTGTCATTGAGAGTGAAATTCACAGGCAGGGATGCATACTGATGCATATTTTTCACCAGCCCTTGTTTTCGAATGACAGAAAATGCCGGACGGAAAATATTGATAAGATCATTGCACAGATGGAGCCGGATGGGGATATTCACAGCGATGGGTTGATCATTATTGGAAAATGTAATGATAATGTATTGAAAAAATTATCGGCAAAATACCGGAGCATCGTGTCCGTCAACCGCAATTCGACCAACTATCTGGTGGATGAGGTGATCTGCGACGGAAAACGGATTGCTGCGATGGCGGTGGAATATCTGATCGGATTAGGGCACCGGAAGATCGGTTATGTGGGAGACTGCCATAATGAGTCGCGTTATAAGGGGTATCAGGACACGTTATTTCAATATGGAATCGATATGGATATCAGCTTTGTGATCGAGGCAGAACACACGGAGGCGGAAGGATATGCCGTGATGGAACGCCTGATCCAGAGAGGAGATGCGCCGACTGCCATTTATTGTGCAAATGATATGATCGCTATCGGCATGTTAAAATGCCTGAATAAATATAAGAACCGCTATTACGTTCCATCCATTATTTCCAGTGACGATATTGAGGAGGCACAGTATACCAGACCGATGCTTACTACGGTGCGGCTTCCTAAGGAAGAAATGGGAAAGTTTGCGCTGTATCTGCTGATTGATCGTCTTAGCGGCGGACATAAGGGAATCGTCCGGACGGAGTTAGAAGGAAAGCTGATGATCCGGGAGAGTTGTACATTAGTGGAGAACGCAAACCGGATGGAATATTATATCTGAGAGAAAACAGGTCATGGACCTGTTTTTTTAATTCATAGGAAATTATGTCCTATGAATTAAAAACTAATGATGTAGAAAAATTTTACAAAAAAATTACTAAACATTTACGATTGAGTGGTTTCGGTAAAAATCTGAAAAAGCTAGAATAGCCATTGAACAAACAAAAGGAAAGGTAAAAGAAGCCAGAGAAAAGGTAAGTTAAGGCTTCAAAGGGAAAAATTATGAAAAAAACCCGTATACTTGCAGTTATGGCAGCAATGACTATGGTACTTGCCGCATGTGGAAACAGTGCAACAGAACAGAATACAGCTTCTGCGGATGTACAAAACAACAATGCGACTGTAACAGAGAAAAAGGCAGAGACATCAAAAGCAGCAGAGGAGACAACCGAAAATGCAGAAAGCACACAGGGAGAAAATCCTGTGCAGACAAAACCGCTTGTTGTTTATTTAAATGATTTCGATGATGTGATCGCCGACATGTTTAAAGAGGCAACCGGATATGATGTGGAAGTGGTTTCTGGAAACGGTGCAGAGACAATGTCCCGTATTGCAGCAGAAAAAGGAAATCCACAGTGGGATGTCGTATGGATCGATTCTATGTATGATGTTTATAATCTTGCAGGTGACGGAGAGTTAATGACAGATTTTGAACCGGAAAATGCAGCAAACCTGACAGATTTTTCAAAGACTTTAGTTCCGGAAAATAAATGTATGTATCCGACCGATATCCATGCAGCAGGTGTGCTTGTATACCGCAATGATGTATGGAGCGAGGCGGATGCGCCGAAAACATTTGCAGATCTGACGGATGAAAAATATAAGGACCAGGTTGGAATGGCTGATCCTGGTGTGGCAGCACCTGCATATCCGCTGGCAGCTTATTTTATGGATTCTCTTGGACTAGAAGCGGGTGAGGAATATTTTACGACGTTATTTGATAATGGATTAAAGGTATTTCCTAAGAATCCGCAGGTTGTACAGGCATTAGCAGGTGGTGACATCTCAATCGCCATGTTACAGGAGACGAATGCATACGATATGGTTGCAAGTGGTGAACCAATCACAATTATCTGGCCAAAAGACGGTGCACCGGGTTCTACCCGTGTGGCAGCAATCAGTGCCCAGACACAGCAGCCTGAAATTGCAAAAATGTTTGTGAATTTCCTGCTTGATGCAAAAACACAGCAGGCACTCGTAGACACTGGGGATGAAGGATACTTTGAGCCTTCTGTAAATGGTGTGAATGCAAAAGCAGAACGTGATCCGAATGCAAAACTTGCAGTGGCCGATGAAGTGTTCGGTGCAGAAAATGAAGCAGATATCAAAGCATGGTTTGCCGATATGTCTGCACAATAAATAATGGCAGGTCATATGGATGAAAAATAGAGAAAATGCTGCAGGCGTTGGAATATTTGGCATTCTGATCTTACTGGTACTGCTGCCTCTGGCAGCAGTATTATTTCAGGTTGTCTGTCCGGATCTGCAAATAAAAAATTTCAGTCTTTCAAATCTGTCGCTGGTGTTACAGGTGTTTGTACGTCCTCTCTGGAAAAAAGCATTTTTAAATTCCTTCTTTCTGAGTGTGGGGACGACGGTAATTGGATTGGTACTGGCGGCTGTCTTAGCACATATTCGTGTCAATTACAAATTCTGGGGCGCAAAGCTGTTAGATCTGACAGCATGGATCTTAATGGTTGTTCCGTCATTTATCTTAGCACAGGGCTGGGTATATTTTTCCTCTGGAAACGGTATTGCCAGTGCTTGGCTTGGAATATCAGGCGTAGGTTCTTTTATATTCAGTTATTGGGGACTTGTCTGTGTGATGGTGCTCTGCAAATTTCCAATGGCATATGTAACGATAAAAACTTCCATGGAATGGTATCCGGCAAGGCTTATGTATGCGGCAAGAATGAACGGTGCATCCGCCTTTGAGGCATGGAAAAGCGTACAGCTTCCGTTATGCATTCCGGCATACTGCTCTGCGGCGATGCTGATTTTTATGGATACGGTAGGAGACTATGGAATGTCATCCACGATTACGGCAGTCTATTCGTTTCCGACACTGCCATATACCATTTACAGTGCAATCTGTTCCTCACCGGTACGATTTGATATGGCAGGGGTACTTTCTTCGTATCTGATGGTGATGATCGTGATCGCCATGATCATACAGTATAAGGCGATGGGAAAGAAAAAATATGATTTTCTGGACAATGGAACAGAACAGATTATGGCAAAAAAACCAAAGAAAGCAGTCAGAGCAGTATTGTCTGTCATTTCAACCGTATTTTGTGCGATAGCACTTGGTATTCCAATGGGATCGAACCTGATCATGTCATTTTCAAGTTCGGTAAGCATCCAGAAATTTGTATTTACAACGGAAAATTACAGACAGGTCTTTTCTTCCACAGATACCATGCTAAGCGGAATCAGACATTCTCTTGGACTTGCAGTAGTTTCTGCAGTACTTGGCATTGTGATCGGATTTTGTGTGGCATATGTATTGACGTATTCTGATTTTAAGCTGAAAAAGATGATCGACATGCTGACGCTTGTTGCTATGGCGGTTCCGGGAGTTGTACTCGGTATCGGCTATATTTTTATCTGGAACCAGAAGTGGCTCTCAAAAATCGGACTTCATCTGTATGGGCATCCATCTATATTGGTGCTTGCGAGTGTGGCTGCGGCAATTCCAATGATCAACAGAGTGTTAGTGGGCGGCATGGCAAAAATTCCATCAAGCCTGCTTGTTGCAGCGCAGATGCAGGGAGCTGGCTTTTTCACAAAGATTAAAACGGTATTGCTTCCACTGCTGCATAACAGCAGTGTGTCCGCAGTGCTGGCTGCTTTTGGAGGAAGTGTATTTAATCTTGCGATCACCACGATCTTATATCCGCCGAACTATAGTACACTTCCGGTATATATCAGTGATTCCTACAATGATCTGAAATTTGGTTATGCTGCTGCGGCAACGATCATTGGCGGTATTTTTATTATCGCAATCATGCTGGCTCTGGAAGCAATTTTAAATGCAGGATATCTGAGAAATAAAAAGAAAGGCATGAATTAGAGATGGAAAAGATACTGGAGTTAAAAGGAATCAGAAAAAATTTTGGAAAAAAAGAAATTTTAAAGGGAATCGATCTGTCTGTGGAAGCCGGTGAGATCATCAGTGTGTTAGGACCTTCCGGCTGCGGGAAATCAACGCTCCTTAATATCATTGCCGGAATTTTACCTTTGGACGAGGGAACGGTCGTGATTCATGGAAAAGAAGTTTCTTCTGCGAAAAAAACAGTAGCGATCGAATCCCGTAATATTAACATGGTGTTTCAGGATTTTGCGCTCTGGCCACATATGAAAGCAAAAGATAATATTTTATATGGTCTTCGGGTAAAAAAAGAAGAAAAAGAGGAAATGCAGAGACGTTTAGAGGAAGTGGTAGGTCTTTTGCATCTGGAAGGACTGATGGAACAGTACCCGTCAGAATTGTCCGGAGGACAGCAGCAGAGAGTGGCGATCGCGCGTGCCCTGATCACAAAACCTTCGATCATATTGTTAGATGAACCCTTGTGTAACCTCGATGTACAGCTTAGGATAGAAATGCGGACCGAGATGGCACAACTGTTCCGGCATTTGAATACAACGGTTTTTCATGTGACACATGATCCGTCGGAGGCGTTTGCAATGGCTGACCGGATTATTGTGATGAATCATGGTGTGATCGATCAGAGTGACACGCCGTCGAACTGTTATACAAATCCAGCAACAGCTATGGTCGCAGGACTTTTAGGTGCCGGCAACAGTTTGAGTCTGGCAGAATTAGATCATGTCGAAGGGGAATATGCCACGGTAAGGATAGCGGACCGGACTGTGAGAAGTAAGGCGTTCTTTCAGAAAACAGTGTCTGGAGAGCAGGTTGAACTCAGATTCCGCCCGGAGGAATGCAGTTTTAAGATGCAGGATGAGGGCAATGTGATACCGGTGCAGGTAGTGATGTCATCTTTTGAAGGAGGCAGCTATCGTGTCAAGGTAAAGACAGAAACCGGAGAGACATTCTGTCTGCTTCACACAGAGTTTTTAGAAGAAGGTCAGAAGGGTTTTGCAGAAATTTCAGAGAAGAGGCTGTATGCGTATGCGGAGATTTTGGGCTAAAGGCGGCTACGGAGAACATGGAAGAAGTTGCTTTTTGATGGAGTATGGAAAAGAAGGACGTTATTGTATGGTAGACTGTGGAATTATGGACAGTGACAGTCAGCCGTATCCGGATGTAACGTCTGAGGAACTCTCGAAAACAGATTATCTGTTCCTGACGCATTGCCATAAAGATCACAGTGGAGCCTTTATGGAATTTGTGAAAAGTGGATTTGGCGGAGTGCTCGTTGCCTCACAGATGACGATTGATCTCTCACATATTTCGTATGAAAAACAGATTGTTTTGCCGGTGGATGAAAAAGAGATACCATGGAAAAGAAAAATTTCTGAAATAACATTGACATATGGCAGGACGGGACACTGTCCGGGAGGTCTGTGGTTTTATATCGAAGATGAAAAAGGCGCTGTCTTTTTCAGTGGCGATTATCAGGAGAATACGTTAGCTTATGCCTGTGATCCGGTCAGAGGATATAAGGCACAGTTCGGTGTTGTGGACTGTGCGCATGTAAATACTTTTGCGCGTGCCAAAGAATTGCGGGAGCAGATCAAAAACAGAATTGCCACATATCTTTCTGCTGGGAAAAAAGTCATTATGCCGCTGCCGCACTATGGAAGAGGCATGGAGATCCTGCTCCTTTTAAAAGAAAGTTTTCCGGATCGCCGTATTGCAGCAGATACCGTTTTTCTCAAAGATATGGAACAGATTTTACAGGAAAAAATCTGGTATCGAAGCGAAGCGTATGATGCGCTGCAAAAATTACTTGTGCAGATCAGAAGGAATGCGGTCGATCTGCAGAAGGATCAGAAGATGGAATATGATATCCTGCTCATCGCAGATACGCATTTGCAGAAAAAATACAATGCAGATTTTGTGAGCGGGGAAGTAAAGGCAGGCGCAGCAGTGCTTGTGACCGGCAGGGTCAAGCCGGGTGAAATGCCGGAGCAGCTGTTAGATACCGGGGATGCGGAGCGTTTTTTGTATCCGCATCATCAGAGTAAAGGTGATATGCAGGCGTTTATTTCTGGAAATGCTTTTGAGGTGGTACTTCCTTTTCACAATGAGGAAAAAGAGATGATATTTTTATAAAACACAGGGAACTCTTTCTGTATGGTTTAAAACCGTCAGGAGGAGTTTTTTTTACTTTAAGGATTGTAAACGTTTACATAAAAATAAAGATAATTGCAAAATTACGAATAAAAATATACATAAAAAATGGAATGAACAATGAAAACATAATAGCGTATACGTTTTCACAAAAACAGGAGAACTCTTTGAAGGTGGTTTTAAAACGAACAGAAAAGAGTTCTTTTTTGCATGAAAAACGAAAAAGCACATAAGTGTGTGCAAACGATTACAGATTTCGTAATTGAGAAATCAGAATTTGATGGTTATGATTGAGAAAAGTTTTTCAAAAACATGCAAAAAGAAAAGGAGTAAAAGAGTATGGGAAAATTATTTACATCAGAATCAGTAACAGAGGGTCATCCAGACAAAATTGCAGATCAGATCTCAGATGCGATCTTAGATGCATTGTTAGAGCAGGATCCAAAATCAAGAGTTGCAGCAGAGACCACAGTGGCGACAGGACTTGCACTGGTGGTAGGAGAGATCACCACAAAAGCATATGTGGATATATCAAAAGTAGTAAGGGATACGATAAGGGAGATTGGATACACAGGAAATGCAGGCGGCTTTGATGCGGATTCAATCGCAGTGCTGACCTCGATCGATGAACAGTCAGCAGACATAGCACTGGGTGTGGATAAGGCTTTGGAATCAAAACAGAAAGATGCGAAGGAAGATTTTGGAACAGGAGCAGGAGACCAGGGAATTATATTTGGTTATGCGACAAATGAGACACCGGAGTATCTTCCACCGGCAATCTCCTATGCACACCGTCTGACCAGACAGCTTGCGAAAGTGCGCAAAGACGGAACACTTGATTATTTAAGACCGGATGGAAAGTCACAGGTAACGGTGGAATTTGATGATAATGGAAGAGTAAAACGAATTGATACGGTCGTAATTTCCACACAGCACAGTGAGGATGTAACACAGGAACAAATCAGAAAAGACGTGATCGAGCGCGTGATAAAAGCAGTGCTTCCGGCTGAATTACTGGATAAAAATACAAAATATTATATCAATCCGACCGGAAGATTTGTCATTGGAGGACCGCAGGGAGATGCCGGACTGACCGGAAGAAAAATTATTGTGGATACTTACGGTGGAACCGGACGTCATGGCGGCGGAGCATTTTCCGGTAAAGATCCGACGAAGGTGGACCGTTCGGCAGCATATGCGGCAAGATGGGTGGCAAAAAATCTGGTTGCAGCAGGTGTGGCGGAAAAACTCGAAGTGGAGCTTGCCTACGCGATCGGTGTTGCAAAACCGGTTTCCATATCAGTAGATACCTTTGGTACCGGGAAATACGAGGATGAAAAGATTGAGGAAGTGATCGGAAAGGTATTTGATTTAAGGCCGGCGGCAATCATAGCGGCATTGGATCTTTTAAGACCGATCTATAAACAGACTGCGGCATATGGACATTTTGGCAGAACCGATGTCGATCTGCCGTGGGAGAGACTGGATAAAGTCGCAGAGATTAAGAAGCATTTATAAAAGAAGGGAGGGAAAACATTGGAAGCACCAAATTATAAAGATTGGAGGAAAAAAGAGGAAAGCTATTCTGAAATTGTAAAAAAATATCCGGATGTGTCACCGTTTGTCATTACACAGATAGATGTGCAGAGAAGAGGGATGAAATTTACAGATGCAGCACTGGAACTTGTAGATCCGGCAATTCACCAGACGAGGGATCAAAACGGAAAACTGGCTCCGGATTCCCTGCTTTTACGGGATGGAACCAGTATTGTAACGCACATGTCATTTGCACCGGCAAAAAATCCGGTAGAGCAGAGAGAACCTTATATTGTTGATGTGGTTAATGGAAAACCTGCATTAGTGGATCAGGAGGAAGTAATTGAGGAAGAAGTTTTTTACTGGGAAAAGCCGCATTATTTTGATAAAAAAACCAGTAAAGGAACACCGATGGGGGATGTCATCGGTGCAAGACCGCAGAGATTTCATATTGATGTGAATAAGTACTGCCATTTCTGGGATGAACCGGGATGCGGATGCAAGTATTGTGGAATAGGTGCACAGGGGTATCAGTATAAAGGACGGGAAGACGAACAGGTTGACTGTGACGAAGTACGGGAGGTTATGCCGGAACTGATCAAAGAAAAGGGAAGATATGTAGGATTTATACTGACAGGCGGCAGCATATTAAGTGGAAATGAGTTATGTGATGATGAAGTTGATGCGTATATCCGTGTCATGCAGGCGGTTGGAAGTGTGTTTAAAGCGAAAAAATTTCCAAGTCAGGTCAACAGCAGTGCTTTTAGCGAAAAGCAGCTGATCAGGTTATATGAGCAGACAGGACTTACCAGTTATACGACGGATCTTGAGGTCTATGGCGATAAGCTGTATCAGTGGATCTGCCCCGGAAAAGCAAAGCATATTCCACAAAAAGAGTGGAAAGAGCGTTTGTACAGAGCGGTTGATATTTTTGGAAAAGGTCAGGTAAATACCGGAATCGTGAGTGGTGTGGAACTTGCCAAACCATATGGTTTTACATCGGAAGATGAGGCGATCAAGGCAGATCTTGAGATGGCGGAAGAACTGGCATCTCACGGAGTCGGTTTAAAACATGACGTCTGGAATGTTGTGCCTGGATCTATTTTCCACAGACAGATGACACCTTCGCTGGATTATTATGTACGGCTGACAAAAGGGTTTTATGAAATTATGCGCAAGTATGATATCAGCACAGAGATGGACGATTACCGCAAATGCGGAATGCATCCGAGTATCAATCTTGACCGGATTTAAGGGGGGACAGTGAAAATGGAATTAAAAGAAAAAATAGAACATCTGATGCGAGATGAGGAAGCGGACATTACAGTGATTGCAGCAGGAAAAAATGGTCTGCCATGGATACAGAAGGTATGGAAAGCAGGAATAGACGAAAAAGGGCGCATTGAGATTTATGAGTTGCTGGAAAGGTCACAGATTCAGAAAAATCTGGTGTATAGTATCTGGTTTCAGAAAAAAGTTTTACTGCATATTTCTTTCAGAGATGGAAGAAGTTTTGTGATTGTGACAAAACCCTATCAGGCACTGATCGCAGGAGGGGAATTTGAACAGAAATATGAAGAATGTTTAAGAGAATTTGGTGAGGATACCGATTTGTCAACCGTATGGAAACTTGATGCAGAAAAACTGGTAGAAGAAACATATGAGGAAGCGAAAAAGAGGGAGAGAGAGGAGCATCCGTATCTGATGCATATGGATCATCTGGTATAAAAGCAGAGAGGAGAATGAAGAGTATGACAGGAAAGAGATTTACCGCTATTTTAATATCTGTATTTGTAACTATAGGAGCTTTTGTGGGATGCGGACAAAATAAACAGAATACAGGACAGACAAGCGCAGAAACAAAAACGGAGGAAACATCAGAGACAGGAAACTTAGAGGTACATATTGGAGATCAGCCATCTTTTTTTCTTTTAAAAATAGCAGATAATCTTGGATATTTTGAGGATGAATTTGCAGGCACAGGCGTGAAGATCGTGGTTGATAATTTTGTCAACCAGGGGCCGGCAGTGGTAGAAGCGATGGTGGCGAAAGACCTTGATCTTGGATTTATCGGAGCACTTCCTTTGGTTTCAGCAGATGCAAACAATGACCATTTTGTTGCAATCTCGACGGTCAATTACTCAGAAAATGGATTTAAATTATTTGCGGGAAAAGAAACCGAAATTCAGAAAGTGGAGGATTTCAAAGGAAAGAAACTGACCGTTAAATTCTCTACGAATGAGCACCAGATGCTTCTTACATTATTAGAACAGGCGGGACTTAGCACCAGTGATGTGGAAATTGTAAATATGAATGCCGCAGAAGGACTTGCAGCACTCACAGCGGGAGAGGTAGATGGGGCAGTTCTAAAAGGAAATGATGTGAAAGCGGCAACAGATGCAGGTGCTGTTGTGGTTGCAGATAACAGTACGACAGGGACAATATCCAATTATCTGGTAGGAAGACAGGAATTTGTCGAAAATCATCCGGAAGTTGTAACCGGTGTCTTAAAGGCATTGGAAAAGACGAAACAATGGATCGATGAAAATGAGGATGAGACGATTCAAAAATATGCTGACATCACAGGGACAGATTATGATACGGCAAAAGTCAGCTTTGAATCCAGAGAACGTTCGATTACGGTGGATGCAGACAAATTTACAGACACGATACAGCAGTCGCTGGATTTTTCAAAAGAACAGAAGCTGATCGATAACGAAGATCTGACAGTGGATGATATCGTTGATACCAGCTATTTTACAAATGCAGGTATCTCAGAGTGAAAGGAAAAAAATGACAGGAGTATATGAAAAAAACGGTTGGAAAATTTTATCATGGATCAGTCTGTTTTTTCTGATTATCTTATGGCAGTGGGCAGCGGGCAGACAGCTTGTGAATACATCGATTTTACCGAAACCAACGCTGATATTGGAAAAGTTAGCAGACATGATTTCAGATGGTTCACTTGTAAAGTACACACTGGTCAGCTTAAAGCGTGTTTTCTTAGGCTACTGTTTCGGTGGCAGTATCGGACTTATTCTGGGATTTATGATCGGATTAAGCGGGAAATTAGAAAAATTTATGAACTTTTATATTGGAATATTACGGCCGATTCCACCGATTGCCTGGATTCCATTTCTGATCCTTGCATTGGGAATCGGAGAACTTTCAAAGATAACGGTCATTGCGATTGGAAGCTTCTGGCCGTTATTGCTCAATACGATCGAAGGAGTTCATGTGGCAGATGAGAGTCTGTTAGAACTTGGCAGTGTATTGGAAAAAGACAGAAAAACAGTAATTTTTAAGATCATACTTCCATCTGCGATACCGTCTGTATTTACCGGTGCGAGACTTGGTATCAGCCGTGCCTGGTCATGTGTGGTGACAGCAGAAATGATCGCGGCAAGTGCGGGAGTCGGATATCTGATCCAGTATGCGAGAGAATTGTCACAGCCTGCAGTTATGTTAGTCGGTGTTGCTGTGATTGGATTGATCGGTCTTTTGATCGATTCGGCAATGATGGCAATCCAGCACAGGCTTTTAAAATGGAATAGTTTGAGATAGTGAGGAAAAGAGCATGGGTGATGAGGCAAAAGGAGTCCGCATTTTACATGTGAGGAAAGAATTTGAGATTGAAAAACAAAAAGTGCAGGTGTTAAAAGATATCGATCTTGAAATATATCCGGGGGAAATCGTAAGCATTGTCGGGGGCAGTGGATGCGGAAAAAGTACATTGCTGCGGATGATCGCAGGACTTGACCACCCGACGGAAGGAGAAATTCTGATCGATGGGAAAAAACAGGAACGACCGTCACTGGATGTGGGAGTTCTGTTTCAGGAATCACGGCTTCTGCCCTGGGAGAATACAAGGAAAAACATAGAATTTGGTCTGCCGGAAGATTTTCCCAAAAAGGAAAAGAAAGAGTTAGCAGAAAAATATATGGAAATGGTTGGTCTGAAAGGATTTGAAAAAGCACTTCCCGGTCAGTTGTCCGGTGGCATGCAGAAAAGAACTGCGATTGCGAGAACGCTCATTAACCGGCCGCACATTTTACTTTTAGATGAACCGTTTGGGGCGTTAGATGCTTTTACAAGGATCAATCTGCAAAAAGAGATCCTACGGATATGGAAACAGGAGAAGATGACGATCATACTTGTCACGCATGACATTGATGAAGCAATTTTTATGGGAAACCGGGTGGTTGTAATGTCTCCGAAACCGGGAGTGGTCAAAAAAATTTACAATATCGAACTTCCGATGCCGAAAAGCCGGACAGATGAGGATTTCGGAAAGCTGCGAAGCCATATTTATAATGAATTTCTCGAACGCGAGAAGGTGCCGGAGGATTACATCATTTAGGAGACGAAATATGAGAGTACAGAAAGTGATACAGATTGATGCGGGAACGGAGATTGTAAAAGAAACCAAACTCTCAGCGGTTTTGGATGCACATTCTGCCATGGGACAGTTAGCAGCAACGGAGGCAATGCAGACAGCGATAAAAAAAGCAAAGCAGCATGGGATCGGCATGGTACAGCTTCGTAATTCCAATCATTATGGAATTGCAGGATATTATGCCCTGCTTGCAGCAAAAGAGCATTTATTAGGAGTGAGTATGACAAATTCACCGGCGATCATGGCTCCGACATTTTGCGCGGAGGCACTTTTAGGAAGTAACCCGATCGCATTTGCGATGCCTGCGGGAAAATATCCGTTTTTATACGATGGAGCAACAACTGTCATCACAAGAGGAAAAGTGGAATTATATCAGAAAACTGGAAAACAGCTCATGGAAGGATGGACTGTGGATGAGATAGGGAAAATGGAATCCCTGTCAATGATAAAACATATCAGGAGTTAGAAATACTTGGAAAAAAACTGGGAGTCGCATGGTAAAGGGGTGGAAATATGGATTTAAAAGATAAAGTAAAAAAAGAAATCATACAGATGATCCCTTCCGGCATCCGGAAAGTAAACGATCAGGCAATTGCATTAGAGAGACAGGGAACAGAGGTCATACATCTTGAACTTGGAAGACCGGATTTTGATACACCGCAGTACATCAAGGATGCTGCAATTTATGCAATACAGCAGGGAAGTGTTTTTTATACACAGAATGCCGGAATCCTGCGATTAAGAGAGACTGTCGCGGAAAAGTTAAAAAAACAGAATCATATTTTGTATGCACCGGATGAAATTATCATCACTGCGGGACTTGCGGAAGCGGTATATGACACGTTAAGTGCACTGTTAGAAGCCGGGGATGAAGTTTTAGTGCCGGATCCGGTATGGATGAATTATGAGAATGTCCCCAAAATCTTTGGTGCGGTTCCGATTCCTTATTCATTGAAAGAAGAGACAGATTTTCAGTCGGATATGACAGAGCTTGAGAATAAAGTTACGGATCGGACAAAAATTATGATCCTTGTTTCGCCGGGAAATCCAACCGGAAGTATATTGAGTAAAAAAAGTCTGGAACAGATTGCTGCATTTGCGAAAAAACATGAACTGATCATAGTATCAGATGAAATTTATGAGAGAATTATTTACGATGGAAGGCAATATAACAGCATTGCATCTCTTTCGGGTATGAAAGAACGAACGATCACATTGAACGGCTTTTCAAAGACATATTCCATGACAGGATGGAGACTGGGATATTTAGCAGGACCAAAAGAGCTGGTGGAAGAGATCGCAAAGGTTCATCAGGTAGTAACCACATGCGCAGCTTCGTTTGTACAGGAGGCAGGGATTGCTGCACTTAAGGATGAGAAATGTGAAGTAAATGAGATGGTCTGGGAATATGAGATGAGAAGGGATTATCTTGTGGATGCGATAAACGCAATTCCTTATATTTCCTGTAAAAAACCGGAGGGAGCATTTTATCTCTGGGTGAATATAAAGGAACTTGGCATTACAGATCAGGAATTTTGTGAAAGGCTGCTTCGTGAAGCACATGTTGCCGTTGTGCCGGGCAGTGTATTTGGCAGTCAGGGGAAAGGTTATATCAGGATCTCCTATGCAAGCAGCCTTGCACAGCTGAAAGAAGCAGTAAACAGGATCAAAGATTTTATTGCCGGAAGATACGGTAAGAAATGATATACATGAATCTAAAGTGCTGAAAAGATGGCGCAGGAGGAGAGATTAAAATGAAACAAAAAACAAGGCCTAATAGTTATTTAAAAGAGCTTTACTGCTCAAAATGCAATAAAATTTACCGTGCCGACCAGGTACAACAGCTATGTGAGTGTGGGGCACCGCTTTTAGTGCGTTATGACTTAGACAGTGCGCAGCATGAGTGGAAACAGGAGTCACTTAAGGGAAGAACAAAAAGCCTGTGGCGGTATAAAGAGGTTTTGCCGGTAGAAAATGATGAGAATATTGTGTCATTGGGAGAAGGAGGGACGCCGGTACTTCCACTGAAAGATGCCGGGAAAAAGATAGGAATTTCGAATTTGTATCTGAAGGATGAGGGAGTGATCCCGACTGGAACATTTAAGGCAAGAGGTGCAGCAGTAGGAATATCAAAAGCGAAGGAACTTGGAGTAAATACGATCGCAATGCCGACAAATGGAAATGCGGGAGCTGCATGGGCACTTTACAGTGCGAGGGCAGGAATTCATGCCGTGATCGTAATGCCGGAGGACGCACCGAAAATAACGAGAAATGAATGTGCTGCAGCAGGGGCAGATCTGTACCTGGTAGATGGTCTGATCAGTGACTGTGGTAAGATTGTCGGTCAGGCAATTAAGGAAAACGGATGGTATGATGCTTCCACATTAAAAGAGCCGTATCGCATTGAAGGAAAGAAGACGATGGGATATGAGATCGCAGAGCAGTTCGATTTTAAGCTTCCCGATGCCATTTTATATCCGACAGGGGGCAGAGTCGGAATTATCGGAATCTATAAGGCATTTTTGGAGATGCAGAAACTTGGATGGATTCAGGGAAAATTACCGCGGCTTATCGCAGTACAGGCAGAAGGATGTGCGCCGATCGTAAAGGCATTTGAAGCAGGAAAGAGGGAACCTTTGTGTGCCCGGAAGGAGCATCGCTTTACGCGGCTGCAAAAAAACTCAGGGAGTCTGGTTTCTTCAGTCAGGATGAGCGGGTAGTACTTTTAAATACAGGTGCGGGAATTAAATATCCGGATTCTGTGCACCGGGATATTCCGGTATTAAAAAAAGATGCGGTATTAGGATAGCGGAGAAAAATGAAATCTTGACGTTTCGGGTAAATTGCGCTATAGTACTCTCTACTTTACTAAAAACACAAATTTAAGATGCATATGAAAAAGATATTTTCATTGGAAAACAGCATAAGAATGGAGAGTACTATGACATTTTATCAGGAACTTCAGCTTAGTTCGACCGGTTCGAAACAGTTGATCAAAAATACAACAGACAAAAAAGAAAAAAGACGCCATATCTTAATCTATAATTTCAAAGTTTATCTGGTCATGGCATTTTGTGTGGCAGTTGTGACATTATTCAGTAAACTGACCGGATCGGAAAATAGTGTGGTCGGAGTGACGGTTCTTTTAGCTGTACTGGTGCTTAGACAGGCAGATTTTGGGATTAAGACTACGCACGGACTTCTTTCAATCGCGGGAATTTTTGGAATACTGATCGTGGGACCGCGTTTTAGCAATATGCTCTCACCGTTTCTGGCATTTCTGGTAAACGTATGCTGTATTATGCTTTTGATGATCTTAGGATGCCACAATGTGATCATGTATAATCATTCCACATTTGTGCTTGGATATCTGCTGTTACTTGGATATGATGTGAGTGGACATGCGTATCTGCTGCGTGTGGAGGGACTGTTTGTTGGAATGTTACTCTGTATGGCAATTTTTTATAAGAATCAGAAAAACAGACCTTACCGGAGAACTTTTTTAGATCTGTTCCGGGAATTTGAGCTTTCATCTGCCAGAAACCGATGGTATGTGAAACTGACACTGATCGTTTCTTCTGCGATGCTTTTGATGTCTGTCCTTGGACTTCCAAGAGCTATGTGGGCCGGGATCGCCTGTATGTCCGTCTGTCTGCCGTTTACCGGTGACTGCAACGAAAGAGCAGAGAAAAGAGGTATGTTTAATATCGTTGGAAGTCTTTTGTTTGTAGTATTATATTTAGCGCTTCCGGAATCCATGTATCCGTATATCGGAATGATCGGTGGTATCGGAGTCGGGTATTCTGCCGGTTATGCGTGGCAGACAGCCTTTAATACGTTTGGTGCATTATCAATCGCGGCGGGGCTGTTTGGAATGAAAAATGCCGTGCTGCTTCGTATCGGTGCAAATATATTTGGAAGTGTATATACTGTGATCTGCAGTAAGGGATTAGACCGGCTTGCACAGATGTCCGAACAGAGGAAAAAGATCACTGCATAATAAATTGGATTATAAAAAATGATCTGAAAGTAGAATAGGCAGAGAATAAAATCAAAGAATGAATTTTGTAAAATCCCCGTATACTTAGAACAAGGGTATCTGTATACGGGGATTTCTTATGCAAAAAATCAGCCAGTTTGCGGTCGCGGGGCAGATCCTGCTCCTTCTTGGAACACATCTGTATTTTACATTTCGCCTGAAATTCATTCAGCGCAAAATCCCGCAGGGGATCAGACTCAGCTTTTCGGATACAGATCATGCGTCTTACACGGCGCTTGCGACAGCACTTGCTGCTACAATCGGAACAGGGAATATCATCGGTATCTCCACAGCGATAGCGATCGGTGGTGCAGGTGCAGTGTTCTGGTGCTGGATCACCGGTGTGCTTGGAATCGCGACCTGCTATGGTGAGTGTTTTTTATCTATGAAGTACCGTAAAAAAGAAAAGGATGGAAGAATGACTGGCGGTCCGATGTATGTGCTGGAAATTGGGATGAAAAAGAAAGGACTGGCGGTTTTATTTTCTGTATTTACAATATTGGCGTCACTTGGGATCGGCAGCAGTGTACAGGCACATTCCATTAGTGCGGCAGTTACGGAACAGATAGGAATATCGCCGCATATCATCGGGATGGCAGCAGGTGTGCTTGCCGGAAAAGTGATCATCGGGGGAAGCAGGCAGATCGGAAAAGTGTGTACCTGGCTGGTGCCGGTTATGAGTGCATTTTATTTAGGAGGCTGTATTTTTATCCTGATCAAAAATCATACTGTAGTTCCGGAGGCGGTAAAAATGATCGTAACATCTGCATTTGTGCCAGAGGCAGCAGCAGGAGGAGTGGTCGGAACCACGGTGATGGCAGGTTTAAGGACGGGGATTTCCAGGGGACTGTTTACAAACGAGGCAGGGCTTGGTTCTATCCCAATGGCAGCTGCGACAGCACAGAATGTCTCACCGCAGGATCAGGCACTCGTTTCCATGACGGGACCATTCTGGGATACGGTTGTGATGTGTGCGATCACTGGGATTGCCTCCGTTTCAAGTATGATCGCCCATCCGGGCAATTATGTGGGAGTGTCTGGCGAGCGGATGTGTTTTGCTGTATTCCGGGAATTGCCGGTGTGGGGAGATGAGATGCTGTCGTTATCGCTGGTCTTATTTGCATTTGCCACGATCATAGGCTGGAATGTCTATGGAGAATGTGCTGTGCGGTATCTGTTTGGGGAGAACGGTGTCCGGATCTATCAGGTCATTTATATGTTTTGCGTGTATCTTGGGGCTGTGATCACGCTTGATGTGGTATGGGGGATTTCGGACATTTTTAATTTTCTGATGGCGGTGCCCAATCTGCTCTGTCTGTGGGGATTGCGCCGGAAAATTGAAATAAATGACAGAAAAATAAAACATTAATGTTTACCGTACTAGACAAAACAGAAGCGAAACGTCTATAATAGGCAGTATGGTGTGCAGACAGCACATGTAAATATTAATAAGGAAGAAAGAGGTAACCGTATGTACATAATACAGTTTATCAGAGGATTTTGTATGGCACTCGCAGACAGTGTCCCGGGAGTATCCGGTGGAACCGTGGCATTTCTGCTTGGGTTTTACGATCAGTTTATCGACTCGATCGATGATCTGATCACCGGAAATATTGAAAAAAAGAAAACGGCGTTTTTCTTTCTGATCAAGCTCGGTATCGGCTGGGTAACAGGAATGGTTCTTGCGATTCTGATCCTTGCAAATGTTTTTGAATCCCATATTTATGCGATCAGTTCATTATTTATCGGATTTATAATTTTTGCAATTCCGATTGTAGTCCGTGAAGAATTGGACACACTAAAAGGGAAATATGCATATTGCCCGTTTGTACTGGTTGGGGCAGCTATCGTGTGTGCCATCACCTATTTTAATCCGGTTGGCGGCGGCAGCAGCATGAATTTAGAGCATCTGACAGTCACAACAGGAATTTATGTATTTATTGCAGGTGCGATCGCAATCTGTGCCATGGTGCTTCCGGGTATTTCCGGATCAACGCTGCTTCTTATCATGGGGCTTTATCTGCCGATCGTGACGGCGATCAAAGATATCCTGCATCTGAATTTAAAGAGTTTTCCAACTGTATTTGTATTTGGATGTGGTGTACTGGTTGGTATTTTCAGTGTTGTAAAGCTGATACGTAAGGCACTTGAAAATTTCCGTGCACAGACGATCTTTCTGATCGTTGGCTTAATGCTCGGTTCTATTTATGCGGTTATCATGGGACCGACCACACTTGATACACCACAGCCTGCAATGACGATCCACAATTTTTCTATCCTGTTCTTTATCATCGGCGGGGCAGTGATCCTGGGACTTCAGCAGATGAAAAAAATTAAAAAATAAACATTTGGAGTTTGTATGAGAAAATTACTGGTTTATTTAAAAGATTATAAAAAAGAAAGTGTATTAGGACCACTTTTTAAATTGCTTGAAGCAACCTTCGAGTTGATCGTACCGCTTGTTATGGCAGCAATCATTGATACCGGTGTGGCTTCCGGGGACAAGACCTATATTATGCGGATGTGTATGGTGTTAGTATTGCTTGCAGTGATCGGACTGACATGCTCGATTACCGCGCAGTATTTTGCAGCAAAGGCGGCAGTCGGATTTGCAACAAAGCTGCGTCATGCGCTGTTTGCACATATTGAAAGTCTCTCTTTTACAGAGATGGATACCGTTGGAACGGCAACACTGATCACAAGAATGACGAGTGATGTTAATCAGGTACAAAACGGTGTGAACCTTGTACTTCGTCTGTTTCTCCGTTCTCCGTTTATCGTATTTGGAGCAATGGTCATGGCATTTACCATTGATATTAAAGCAGCACTGGTATTTGTTGTCACCATTCCACTGCTTTCTGTGATCGTATTTGGTATTATGCTCATCAGTATCCCGCTTTATAAAAAAGTGCAGTCTGCACTTGATAAAGTGCTTGGGATCACAAGAGAAAACTTGACAGGAAGCAGGGTGATCCGTGCTTTTAATAAGGAAGAGGATGAGAGAGAACATTTTAATGAGAATAATGATCTCCTGACCAGAGCACAGATCTATGTTGGAAAAATATCTGCCCTGATGAATCCGCTTACCTACGTGATCATCAACGGTGCGATCGTTGTGCTTGTATGGACTGGTGCAGTCCGTGTTGACAACGGATATATCACACAGGGACAGGTTGTTGCTTTGATCAACTATATGTCACAGATCTTAGTAGAATTAGTAAAACTTGCGAACCTGATCATCAACATCAACAAATCTATCGCATGTGGAAACCGTATCCAGTCTGTTTTTGAGATGCAGTCATCCATTACAGACGGATGCAGCCGGAATATGGACAAGCCACAGACAACGGATTCTGATGAATCTGAAGATACAGAGTATGCAGTGGAATTTTCTCATGTGGGATTAACTTATGCAGGTGCCGGAGATGAGTCCTTAACAGATATTGATTTTAAGGTAAAAAAAGGTGAGACGATCGGTATCATTGGAGGAACCGGTTCCGGAAAATCATCGGTTGTCAATCTGATCCCAAGATTTTATGATGTGACAGCCGGCTCTGTCAAAGTAGACGGAAAAAATGTCAAAGATTATTCCCTTGAAGAACTTCGAGGAAAGATCGGTACTGTTTTACAGAAAGCAGTATTGTTCCATGGATCGATCCGTGAAAATTTAAAATGGGGTAATCCGGATGCTTCGGAAGAAGATTTGATCAATGCGATCACAGTAGCACAGGCAAAAGAATTTATTGACAACAAAGAGGGTGGACTTGATTTTGAAGTCGAACAGGGTGGAAAAAATCTTTCCGGCGGACAGCGCCAGCGTCTGACAATCGCACGTGCGGTTGTAAAGAAACCGGAGATACTTATTTTAGATGACAGTGCATCCGCACTTGATTTCGCAACAGACGCTGCACTCAGGAAAGCAATCCGTGAGATGGAAGGCGGGACAACTGTTTTTATTGTTTCCCAGAGAGCAGCATCCATCCAGCATGCAGACCGCATTGTTGTGCTTGACGATGGAAAGATCGTTGGTCTTGGAACCAGCGAAGAACTGTTAGAAAGCTGTGAGGTATACCAGGAGATTTACAATTCACAGTTTAAAAAACAGGAAGGAGGTAAGACAGCATGAAGAAAGTAGTGACAGAGCAGCAGGAGACAACGATAAAAAAAGTGCTGGATTACATCCGAAGGTACTGGATTTACCTTGGATTATCGATCGTGCTTGCAGCGGTTACCGTCGCGCTGACACTTTATATCCCGATCCTTACAGGGCGTGCAGTGGATCTGATCGTAACAAAGGGACAGGTTGATTTTTCAGGCATCCTTGTGATCTTAGAGCGTATGGCAGTTGTGATCTTACTTACTGCAGTTGCGCAGTGGATCATGAATGCATGTAACAATAAAATTACTTATAATGTGATCCGTGATATCCGGAAAGAGGCATTCGAGCGGATCGAACATTTACCGCTTAAGTATATTGATTCACATTCCTACGGTGAGGTGGTAAGCCGTGTTATTGCGGATGTTGACCAGTTTGCAGATGGACTTTTGATGGGATTCACCCAGTTTTTTACAGGAATTGTGACAATACTTGGCACGCTGATCTTTATGCTGACGATCAGTGTGAATATTACCATTGCGGTTGTTGTTATCACACCGTTATCACTGTTTGTTGCAAGTTTTATTGCAAAAAAGACATTTTCCATGTTTAAACTGCAGTCTGAGACGAGAGGTGAACAGACCGCATTTATAGAAGAAATGGTTGGAAATCAGAAAGTTGTTCAGGCATTTTCCCATGAGGATGAGGCATTAGAGCAGTTTGATGAGATCAACGGAAGACTCCAGAAATATTCACTGCGGGCAATCTTCTTTTCCAGTATCACAAACCCGGCAACACGTTTTATCAACAGCCTTGTCTATGCGACAGTCGGTGTTGTCGGTGCATTTCTTGCAATAAAAGGAAGCATTACCGTTGGACAGTTATCGAGTCTTTTAAGTTATGCAAATCAGTATACAAAGCCGTTCAATGAGATCTCCGGTGTCATTACGGAGCTGCAGAACGCGCTTGCCTGTGCGGCACGTGTGTTTGAACTGATCGAGGAGCCGGTTGAAGTACCGGATGCCAAAGATGCAAAAGTGTTAGAGAAGGCAGATGGAAGCGTGGAACTGTCCCATGTATATTTCTCTTATACACCGGAACAGAAGCTGATCGAGGACTTCAATCTTTCCGTACAGCCGGGACAGCGTGTAGCGATTGTAGGCCCTACGGGATGTGGCAAGACAACACTCATCAACCTTCTGATGCGTTTTTATGATGTAAGCAGTGGAAAAATCTGTGTCAGCGGAATACCGGTTGATGAGATGACCAGAAAGAGTTTAAGAAGTAATTATGGTATGGTACTGCAGGAGACATGGTTACGGAGCGGAACGATCCGTGAAAATATCACGATGGGAAAACCGGATGCCACAGAGGAAGAGATCATTGCGGCAGCAAAAGCATCCCATGCGCATAGTTTTATCAAACGTCTGCCAAAAGGATACGATACGGTGATCTCGGAGGATGGCGGAAGCCTTTCACAGGGACAGAAACAGCTTTTATGTATCACAAGAGTTATGCTCTGCCTGCCGCCGATGCTGATCTTAGATGAGGCGACTTCCTCGATCGATACAAGAACTGAGATCAAGATACAGGAAGCATTTGCCCGTATGATGAAAGGGCGTACCAGTTTCATCGTTGCACACCGCCTTTCCACGATCCGGGAAGCAGATATCATTCTTGTCATGCGGGATGGAAATATCATAGAACAGGGAAAACATGAGGAACTGTTAGAGAAGAATGGATTTTATGCAAAGCTGTACAACAGCCAGTTTGCAAAATAAAAGTATAGATCGGAATATGAAAAAACAGCCTGATTTTGAGATGGAATCCAAAGTCAGGCTGTTTTGTAGTAAGATCAGTAGATCATGCGGGTTCCACTGATGCATTCGGTTGTAGAAGTTTCTATATAATCGAGAGCACCACGGACATCTCTTGCACGGACAAAATTATAGATGGACAGGGCACTCTGGTATAATTCTTCTATGCCGTATTTTGTTGCATAGCGTACCCAAAGACTGCATACAAGATCACGGAATGATATAAAGAACAGTGGAAGCAGCATATTTCCACTGATAAAACTCAGCTCATGACTGAACTCAAAGATAGATGTTGCAGCATCTTCCGGTGTTGTGGCATTTTTTAATTTTTCAAGGTAAAAAGAAAGACCCTCGATCGCAGCATCCGTTGCTGTTTCAATCGCAAGGCGGGATGCAAGGTTCATAAAGAGAATACGGACCTCAAGGATGGAACAGATTTCTTCCTGGCTTAAAGCTCCGCCATTATATTTCATAATGGAAACTAAAGTGTCCATGGTTCCATTTCTGCGGTAATCCTCTACAAATGTGCCGATGCGCGGTTTTACCACGACAAATCCTTTCTTTTCAAGTTCGGCGATACCGGAGTTGACAACAGCGCGTGAAACCTGCATGGATGTGGCAAGTTCACGTTCGGATGGAAGTTTTGTACCGATTGGAAGTTTGCCGGAAATGATCATATTTTCCAGTTCGGATATAAATAATTCTTTGAGTGATGGTGCGTTTAATTTTTGAAATTCCATATGTTATGATTCCTTTATATTGTCGAGATTCTTTGTGGTATGTGGTCATACCACAATAATTTTAGATGTTATGAAGAAAAAAATCAAGAAAATGTTGCTTGAAATGTTCAAAAATACATACAAAAAATAAGTGATATTTTTTGACAATTTATGACAAAATGCATATAATAGAACATATATCAGAAAGAGGAGAGAGGATTGCCGATGAGGTCTTTACAGTCTAAATTTCTGGCTTTGACGGTAGGCTGTGTACTTCTTACAGCGTTGGCACTGGGATATGTTGGTTTTTTATATACGCATAAACTTGTAAATGAGGATTCCACACAGTTTATGAATCTGTTCTGTGAAGATAAGGCACAGGAGATTGATGCAGCACTGATGGGGATTGAACAGTCCGTGAATACGATCAGGGATTATACGATAGAGCAGTATAACGCACTCGGAATTGGTGGTACAGGCAGGGACAATGTGGATGCCTTTGTAAAAAAAGTACAGGAAGTTTCACTACATACCGTGAAAAATACAGAAGGATCACGTGGAGTATATATGAGAGTTAATCCTGAAATTGCCGATGACCAGACAGGATTTTTCTGGTATAGGGATGAAAAAGGTGATGTTAACGAAGATTCTCTGGTTGATTTTTCAAAATATACAAAAGATGACACACAGAATGTCGGATGGTACTATGAAGCTCTTGAGAACGAAAACGCTTTCTGGATGGAACCGTATAACAATCTGAATAAAAATGACTGGATCATTTCGTATGTGGTGCCGATATATCAGGATGAAGATTTTATTGGTGTTCTGGGCATGGATATTGACATGGCACTATTGAAGGAAAAGGTAGATTCCGTACAGATTTATCAGAGCGGTTATGCTTTTCTGGCAGGAACAAATGGTGCTCTTTATTACCATCAGGATTATCCGGAGGGACTTGCTGAGGAAAGTGTACACGGAAAGATCAGAAAGGTGTTAAATTTACTGATCAAAAAAGCAGGACAGGATAGTCTGGTCAGTTATAATCTTGAGGGAACAAAGAAAGAAATGACGGCAAGGCAGCTGGAAAATGGTATGCTGTTTGCTGTTACAGCACCGGTGCAGGAGATTAATGAATTAAGCAGCCGTATTATACGTCTGTTTCTGGTTTCAACCGTTGTGATAATGATTTTTTCAGTCGTGATCACAATACATGTTACCAGAAAAATGATACGACCGCTCAAAGAACTTACGGAAGCAGCACAGAAAGTTGCAGGCGGTGATCTTGATGTCAACATTGACTGTGAGTCAAAAGATGAAGTTGGAGTGCTTGCAGACAGTGTACAGCAGATGGTCAATCATCTGCGGCATTATATCGATTATGTAAATGAACAGGCGTATACAGATGCCCTGACGGGTGTTGCTAACAAGGCGGCATATAAGGAGTATGTGGATAAACTGGATAAACGCGCGGCAGCCGAGAATATGAAATATGCAGTTGTGGTCATGGATATCAATAATCTCAAAAAGATCAATGACAATTTTGGACATGAATTTGGGGATATGCTCATCCGGGATGCAAGCAGACTGATCCAAAAAGGATTTAAAGATCATACTGTATACCGGATCGGTGGTGATGAGTTTGTGATCATCATCGAACAGCCCAAACAGACAGAATGCGAGGAACTGCTGGCAAACTTTGATAATGGTATTATTGTTTTCAATAAAAATAATACAAAGTATGAACAGAAGATACAGATTGCAAGAGGAATCGCATTCCATGAAACAGACAGTATAGATTTATTTGCAGCAGTGTTCCGTGAAGCGGATCATGCGATGTATGAGAATAAAGTCATGCAGAAATCAAAACAGACGGATACACCTGTGGTGGAGCAGTCTCAGACAATAACATAGCTGGAGGATAAAAATGGGTGACACAAAGAAAATGGCATGGAAAAGATTAATGGGTGTTTTTGTTGTATTTTTCCTGATTATGGCAGTATGGCAGATTGTAGTACTTGAGCTGCTGAAAAATGGCGTGATCGGTACGATGGTTGCAATGATACTGATCTGTCTTGCAACTGTACTGGTTTTTGGCATTGTTTTTGCATTAATCAAAACACTCCTGGATGCATTCAGACAGCTTATGAGTGATGGCTCAGAGGTGGAACTTTCCGGTGGTGTTGCTAAGAAAGCAAATAAACTTGCAGAGAAAGATGGAGAAGTCGGACAGCTTGTGCGTACGTTTCAGGAGTCGATCACTTCATTTTCACAGGTTGTACTGGGAATAAAGAAAGCAACAAAGGAACTTGGTGAGGTTTCAGAGGATTTTAAGCATATTTTTAAGAGTATGACAGCTTCACTGGATCAGACAGAGCAGGCAGTGACTACTATTACGGATAATACGATCTCACAGGCTGATCACACAGTCGATATGAAAGAGAAGATCGATGCTATCAGCAGAACGATCGATAAGATTGCAGAGAATGTATCGATGCTTGCAAAAAGTGCAGAGCACATGAAAGAAAGCAACAAGGCAGCAGAAGCAATCATGGAGGAACTTGTAAATATCAGTAAGGAGAGCGGTGTTGCGATTGAAAATGTAAGACAGCAGACAGATCTGACAAACCAGTCTGCACAGGAGATCCGCACAGCAACAGAGATCATAGCCGGAATCTCAAATCAGACAAATCTTTTAGCTTTAAATGCAAGTATTGAAGCTGCAAGAGCCGGAGAACATGGAAAAGGATTTGCAGTTGTTGCAGAAGAGATCCGTACATTAGCTGACCAGTCAAGGGAATCAACAGAACAGATCAATCAGATCGTCAATACATTGATTGATAATTCAAACGTCAGTGTGGAGATCACGCAGAAAGTATCAGAAGCGTTTGTGAAACAGAATGAGAAGATTCATGATACGGAAGAAATTTTCCGTTCCCTGAATGAGGAGATCAAGAATACAAGCGATGCTGTGGATGGAATCAGCGAAGAAGTAAATGTGTTAGACGATCATAAGACGGTAATTGAAAGTGGAATCACATCTTTGACAGAGTTTGCAGAACAGAATGCCGAGAGTGCGAAAGTAACAACAGAAAACATGGAAGAATTCCAGCAGATCGTTGAACAGTGTGATCAGGCAACAGAGCGCATTGTGAATGTATCCGATGAGCTGGTAGGGTATCTTGGAAAAGTGGATGCAAATGTAAAAGATAAAATGAATGCACGTAACTAAAAATAAATCAGAAACGGAGGAAAAAATACCACATGAGTAAAATTATGTGGTATTTTTCAATATTATGAGAACAGAACAGAAAACATCAGTAAAAAACAGTGTAGGAAGATTGATTTTTGTTGGTATCAGCGTATTGCTTCAGGTCATATGGATCATCAGTCTTTTTATATGGCTGAATAATTATTCGGCAGCAATTTCTCTTTTTTCCACGTTGATCGCGGTCTCGGTTGTATTTGCCATATATGGAATGCATGGAAACATGGCATTTAAAGTACCATGGATGTTGGTCATTACTGCATTTCCGGTATTTGGTCTGTGTGTATTTGCACTATTTGGAAGGTCAAATCTGACCAGAAATATGAAAAAACGTTATGAGGGCATTGACAGTGAACTTTTCCCATTTTTAGAAAGTGATGAGACTGTCGTAAAAATGCTTCAGAAAAAAGATCTGTCAATAGCAAACCAGACAGAGTACATCTGGAAATATGGTCATTATCCGGTTTATCACAATACAGATATTGAATTTTATGCGGATGCGTCACAGGGGTTAGAGGCACAGCTTGCAGATTTGAAAAAAGCAGAGCATTTTATATTTATGGAGTATCATGCCATCGAGCAGGCAGAATCTTTTGAACGGATTTTTAACGTGTTAAAAGACCGGGCAGTGCATGGAGTTGAAGTACGTATTTTCTATGATGATGTTGGAAGCATTGGATTTATCAATCATGATTTCAGAAAACGTATGGAGGAGAATGGAATTGCCTGCCGTGTATTCAATCCGATTATTCCAGTATTATCGGTATTTATGAATAACCGCGATCACAGAAAAATTACAGTGATCGATGGAAAAGTGGGATTTACCGGAGGGTACAATCTTGCAAATGAATATTTTAATGTCACACATCCGTATGGACGGTGGAAAGATACCGGCATCCGTTTAGAAGGAGATGCTGTAAAAAGTCTTACGGTTATGTTCCTTGAAATGTGGAATGTTGTAAAAAAGACAGACCAGGATTATCAGAAGTACCTGCCGGTGACAGATTATAAAGTAAAACAGGAGGGATTTATCCAGCCGTATGCGGATAGTCCATTAGATGATGAACATGTGGGAGAGAGCGTTTATATGAATCTTATCGCACATGCCAAAAAAGAAATTTATTTTACAACACCGTATCTGATCATCACAGATGAGATGAACCGTGCTCTTGGACTTGCTGCAAAGCGTGGTGTGGATGTGCGGATCGTGACACCGGGGATCCCGGATAAGAAACTGATCTATAAAGTAACACGTTCTTATTATGCAGGACTCGTGCGCCAAGGGGTGCGTATTTATGAGTATACGCCGGGATTTATCCATGCTAAACAATGTGTCTGCGATGGAGAGGCGGCAACCTGTGGCACCATTAATATGGACTACCGGAGTTTGTATCTTCATTTTGAAAATGGAGCCTTTTTATATAACTGTGACGCCGTAGGGGAGATTCGTCAGGATTTTGAACATATTTTTGCAGAGAGCACGGAAGTAACAGAAAAATATAAGAGCGGAAGGTCTGCTGTTTTGCGGGGAACACAGTGTTTCTTGCGTTTGTTTGCACCTCTTATGTAAAAATATTATATAATCCGAAATCTTCACAGAAGTTTAGATAACTTTTCCGTAAAAGTATGGTAAAATAGTAATGAAAGAGTAGCAGGTCAGGAGAAGCTGTTACAAAAGAACGATTCTAAGGAGAAAGTCAAATGGAATACATGGATATTGAAACAGTCAAGGAACTGGATCATGTTTTTGGGGATATTGAAGAACTACAGAAGTTTCGCTGTCTGATGATGCAGTACGAATGTGCAATGTTAGAGGTGAGGACAAAACTTGACGTATTGAACACAGAGTTATCTGTACAAAACAGCAGGAATCCGATCGAATCGATAAAATGCAGGATCAAAGAACCGGACAGTATTATGAAGAAAATGAAGCGTCAGGAGATTCCATTTTCCGTAGATAATATCGAGAAGAATCTGAATGATATCGCAGGTGTCCGTGTTATCTGCTCATTTCCCGATGATATTTATACATTAGCGGATTATCTGGAAAAACAGGATGATATCAAGCTGATCAAGAAGAAAGATTATATCAGTCATCCCAAACCGAATGGTTACCGCAGTCTGCATCTGATCCTTGAAGTACCGATTTTTTTGACAAATGAGAAAAAGATGATGCGTGTGGAAGTGCAGTTTCGAACGATCGCCATGGATTTCTGGGCAAGTTTAGAGCATAAATTAAAATACAAAAAGGACATTGAAAATGCACAGGTGATCTCACAGGATCTCTGCTTTTGTGCGGAGCTGATCTCACAGTTAGACGGCAGAATGCAGCAGATCAGAGAGCGTTTAGAGGAAAAGAAAGAGGCCAATTAGGCCTCTTTTTTTCTATAATACTTCAAAAACAGATCTGCAAGATTTCCCTTAAGCGTGACACCAAGTTCAGTCAGGGTAGCAGAGAGAGCTTCTAAAGTAGGAACCATATGCTCTAACCTTGCATTTTCCCCCATATGACCGATACGGATCACTTTACCGGAGAGTTCATCAAAAGATCCGGCAAGCATGATATTATATTTTGTTCGCATTGTATCAAGGATAGATTTAGCATCAGTACATTGCGGAATGTCAAAAACAGTTACAGTGTTTGAAAAACCGCTCTGCAGATGGAGTTTTAAACCCGCTTCTTTTACGGCTGCTCTTGTAGCAGAACCGATCCTTGCATGGCGTTCATACAAAGTCGCATCTTCGGCGATCAGATTAAATGCAGCGCGCAGACCGTAGATATCGCTGATCGGCATAGTATATGGAAACCATTTTTTCTCGTAGTAACCGTCGAATGCCATCAGGTTTGCGTAGAAAGATGCAATCGGAGTTTTACGGTTTTTCATTTTTTCTTTTGCGGCATCACTTACCACAACAAAGGTAAGTCCCGGAGGTGCGGAGACTGCTTTCTGTGAGCCGCCGCAGAGAAGGTCGATCTGAAAATCATCGACACATACTTTTTCGCCAAACATACCGGAAACGGAGTCAACGACCGTTAAGATGCCGTACTGTTTGAGCAGTGGACAGATTCTGCTGATATCATTCAACATGCCGCTTGGGGTATCGCAGTGTACAACAGTGGCATAAGTATAATCGTGATGATCTTTTAAATATTCTGCAAGTGCATCCACATCCAGAGTATTTTCGTAATCAGCATGGTAGATTTCCGGAATACCACCGTACATGCTGACAAAATCTGCAAATCCTTTTCCGTAGATACCGTTGTCGATGACAAGAACTTTATCATCCGGTTCTGTCAGGGAAGCACATGCAGCTTCCAGTCCTAAAATCCCTTCACCATCTAAGATCAGCGTTTCGTTTTTCGTGCCAAGGAGGCTGCTGATTAGTTCGCAGGTTTCTTTATAAAAATCATAAAATTCTTCATCCAGATCAGGATTTGTGCAGGCAAAACTGCGTGCACGTCTTACTGGTTCCGGAACCTGAACCGGTCCGGGTGTCATGATCTTATACATATTAATACTAATCTCCATTTCCGCCCGTTTTTTGGGCATTACAAGTTTGAGTGAAAAATGCTATTTTCAAATGAAACTTTATTTGAAAATAATTTTGTTTGCTGCTTTGCGCAAAGGCTCGATGACGATCAGGACTACAACGGCTGCAACACCGATCTGAAACAGATTTCCCGGAATGGAAGTAACCGGTGCAATCCAGTTGCCGTAGATGATACCCTCTGCGATATAATAGCCGACTACTTTGATCACGCAGGCAGCAGCGATGGCGAGTGCATCAAAACCGAGTCCGTGGTGTTTTTCCGTGATCGCACCAACAACATATCCCATAATCGCTACGATGATAAATGTAAAAGGTGCCCATGCTGTCCAGCCGGAGAGAAGGTCAAAGAGTCCCATGCCAATACCGCCGGCAAGTGCACCACTTTTTTTGCCAAATAAAATGGCGCAGATAAAAAGCGGAACATTGCCAAGATGGATCAGTCCGCCGTTTGCAGTGATCGGAAGTCTGACATTGACAAATGCGGTAAATACATAAGTTAATGCAATGAAAAGTGCTGTGATGGTCAGAAACTGTACCTGACCGATTGAATTTTCTGTTTTTACAGTAGTTGTAGATGTTGTGCTCATATTTCTTTTCTCCTCATACGTTTCTTATGACCGATATTATCTGTCATTTATTTATGCATATCTTAAACGCACACTGGTTTATTTTAAAATGCCAGTCAGGTGAAAATTGAGCAGACCAGTTTGAATGGACTACACAAGAAAGAATCCTATTACATAAAAAAGAGTGCCGGAAAGCCGACACTCTTTTTTAAATCCATTGTTTACAATATCTTAATCTAACAAATAAAAACTGGTTCTATTTAAAAAGAAAAAGGTACATGTGAAACTACTGATTGTGCTGGTAGTAATTATTTTACTACTGTAACGTTGGTTGCCTGAGGTCCTTTAGCGCCTTCTACTACTTCGAATTCTACAGTAGCGCCTTCTTCGAGGGATTTGAAACCTTCCATGTTCAGACCTGAGTAGTGTACGAATACATCATTGCCCTGCTCGTCAGAGATGAATCCGTATCCTTTTTGGTTGTTAAACCATTTTACTGTACCTTTGTTCATTGAAAAGTACCTCCAAAAAATATTACTGGCTGTATTTACAGCTAGTTAGAGCATATCATAACAATTTTGAAAAGTAAAGGAAAAAAGAGGATATTTTTCAACCTAATTTCTCAATAACAATATCGTGGTTTTTGAGAAAAATCTCGACGAGTCTGTCCCATTCGTGTTCTAAGGATTTATCGGTAGAAAAAATACGATAAGATACGCCGGTTGTGAGCATAAGACTTCCATTCTGGAACTTCAGATTCAAAAACATCCCTGTTACATCCTGTGGGGTAAAAGAAGTCTGGATGCTGGCAAGTGTCCGGGACAGATTATCCGGTGACAGCAGAAATACAAATTTGAAATAATTAGGAGTACGTTTTCCTTTGATCAGGTCGAAACAGTGCTGGCGCACTCTGCCATAAGGAAGGAATGCAAGGTCAGATAAGCCCTGTTCTTCTAATTCTTCTTTTGAAAAAAAGTCCGGTGTGATTGTTCCGTCAAAATTCCATACTGCTGGAACTGATAGAAGCCGATCTCATCTTCCAGTTCTTCCTTTACTTTTTCAAGTGCAGTTTTTTCCCTTTTCTTTAAAAGCTCTTCCCATTCGCTCCAGCTTTTTCCCTCATGGGCGTCTTTAATTGCCATATACATGCAATAATCTTCCAGCCAGAATGCATTTTCTTCGAGAAATTTTTCGTACTTATC
>OIYP01000164.1_pt1 | contig 47151 bp, 35 predicted proteins | sample 1588261 | NCBI WGS metagenome assembly OIYP01 (sample SAMN03283293) | human gut metagenome | biome: human-associated habitat; material: feces | host: Homo sapiens | place: Peru | collected 2012 | reverse complement strand
AGCCGCCGCCGCGCCCGCAACGCCTTTGTGCAGCACCGCAAGGAAAAACCAGTCGAGCACCATGTTTGAAACGCCCGCCGCTATCGTGACGTACAGCCCAAAATGCGGCTTTTCGGCGGTGACGAAAAAGCTCTGGAAAACGTTTTGCAGCATGAACGGCACGAGCGCCAGCATTATTATCCTGCCGTAGGTAACGCAGTAGCCCAGCATATCTGCGTCCGCGCCGAGCGCCTGAGCTACGGGGCGCATCAGCGCTATCCCCAGCAGGGTGAACACCGCGCCAACGCTTATCAGCGCGTATATCAGCAGCGAGAATATCTCGTTAGCCTTATCCCTCTGCTGCTGACCCAGTTTCATAGATACCAGTGCGCTGCCGCCCGCGCCGACCATAAAGCCCACTGCGCCGAATACCATAAGGAACGGCATTATAAAATTCACGGCGGCGAACTGGGTAGAGCCTGCGTAATTTGATACGAAAAAGCCGTCTACCACGCCGTATATCGAGGTGAATATCATCATCACGACAGAGGGCAGCGTAAAGCGCAGCAGCCGCGAGTAAGTAAAATGATCTGATAGCCTAATTTTCATATAGATATACTCTCCTTTATGTACGAAATCGTACATTGCTTATTATAGCAGGAATAGCGGCAAAGTCAAGCGCGTTCATGGATTTTTTACAATGATGTTTTCAAAACTCACCTTTTGTGATAGCCATGTGTTGAAATTTGTCAAAAAATATGCTATAATAAAACAGATAATATATTGAAACTCAAATATTCTCAAATAAAGGGGAAGAATGAAGTATGCAGGATATTGGCGAAAGGCTCAGCTCTTACGAGCCGCTTTGGGAAAACTGGTATAGAGAAAGCTTTATCGGCGGCGGCTCTTTCGGAAAAGTGTATAAGCTGCGGCGCGATTTTTACGGCGAAACAGCTTACTCGGCGGTAAAGATAATACCTATAATAGTAAACGACGCGCTGAAGCCGAAGAATGTGGATACGCAGACCTATATAGAGCAGCGGCGCAGCGCCGTGGTGCAGGAGATAAAGAATATGCACAAGCTCGAGGGCTACCCCTACCTCGTTCACTGCATAGCCGACTCTATAAAAGATATTCGCGGCGATAACGGCGAGCTTGTAGGCTTCGACGTGCTGATACAGATGAATTACTACACCGCCCTTGCCGACGAGATGAAGCGGAGCGGCGCGCTCGATACTGCGCAGGTGCAGAAGCTCGCCGCGCAGATAGCCGCCGCGCTGAAAGCTATGCACGATATAAATATGCTCCACCGCGACGTAAAGGTAGAGAACATATTCATCGACGAAAACGGCGATTACCTGCTGGGGGATTTCGGCGTATCGAAACAGGGCGAATCGAGCAGCTGCTCTACCCTCGCGGGAACTCAGCCTTTCATAGCGCCCGAAGTTTGGAACGTGCAGCGCACAAACCGCCGCTACGCCAATACCGCCGACATCTACTCATACGGCATAACGCTCTACTACCTGCTGAATGACAATATGCTGCCGCTGACCGAGGGCAGCTTTACGGAAAATCAGGTGAACGACGCTATATTCGCGCGGCTGAACGGAAAAGCGTTCCCCCCGCCGAAAAACGGCTCGGCGCTGCTGAAAGAGATAGTAATGAAATGCTGCGCCTACCGCCCCGAAGACCGCTTTCAGGACGCGGGCGAGATAATAGAAGCGTTTAAAAACGGCAAGGTCGAGAGCCGGTATCAGCCTAAAATAGCGCCGAAGCCCGCCGCTAAGGACGCCTACGCTACCGTTTACGCGGGCGAGGGCGAAGAGCCGCAGAGGGCGCAGCAGAAAAACCGTCCGCAGAGTGTTTCACCCGTTTCGCCCATGATAAACCGCCGCCCGCCTGCAAGACCTCAGCAGCGCCCGCCGCAGTATCGCCACGGCAATGCGAATGACCCTAATCCGAGCGGGCGTTATCCCACGGGACAAAGGCCCGCGCCGCGGCAGTACGGCTCTTACAGACCAAACAATTCATACCGACCGAACGGGCAGTACGGCACATATCCGCCGCGCGGAACATACCGCCACGCCCCTGCGCCTGCGCCGAAAAAGCAAAAGCGCAGCCCTTTCGCAGTGCTCTCGGTGATCATCACGATATTCACGGTGGCGATAACGGTGCTGCTGGTGCTTTATGTGCTGGATATGGAGGACGGCGAGAGCGGCGCGCAGGCTAAGCTGTACGAATACACATACGATATAAATGAGGGAAGCTTTGAAGATGGAGAAGATGGATACGAACCGTACTATTTACTACAAACCGAAGCCCGCGAAAACGGCTTCGCTGCTGATAATAGATAAGCTCTGCAAGCCCACGGTGGTGACCCTTACGGGAGATAAAACGCTGGGGCGCGATTATCCGCAGGCAGACTGCGATATACGCCTGCTCTCGCAGATAGTCAGCCGCCGCCACGGCGAATTTATATTCGACGACTCCGACGGCGCGTATTACTATATCGACAACAACAGCTACAACGGCACATACATAAACGGCGAGCGCCTGGCGCCGTACAACGACCGCGGCTCGCGCGCATACCGCCTTTCAGACGGCGATATTATCCGCATAGACCACGCCGAGCTTCATTCGCCGCACCCCGACGCGGTGCTGATAGTTTTCAGCACGAGCTTTGATATGAACGAGAAATGGAGCACGCTGGATATTAGCCGCATGGACGCGCTGAGCATCGGCAGGGGCGAGAACTGCACCCTGCGGCTGGGCGACCTTATGGCTTCGCGCTGCCACGCTATGATGCTGCACGAGGGCGGCTGCTGGTATATAGAGGATAACGGCAGCACCAACGGCGTGGGCGTGAACGGCGAAGAGATCTCGCGGCAGACGCGGCTTTTCGACAACGACGTTATACGCATAGCGAACACCACGCTCGTCATGACCCACGGCAGGCTTTTTTACAATAACGGCGGCGGAAAAGAGCGCTCGGCGCTGATGGTGGATATACGCGCGAAGAAAGTAGACTTCGGCAGAAAGACCCTGCTGAAAGACATACGCGCCGAGTTTGAAAACGGCGACTTTGTGCTTATACTCGGCGGCTCGGGCGCGGGCAAGACCACGCTTATCCGCGCGATATTGGGCGAGAGCAAGGCTGAGGGCAGGATAATACTAAACGGGCAGGACTTATACAAGAATTTCAAGAACATGAAATCGCAGATAGGCATGGTGCCGCAGTTCCTCACCCTGCGCAAAAACGACACCGTTCGCAACACGCTGATGGACACGGCGGGCATAAAGCTGGGAAGCTGCACCAAGCAGGAGCGCGAGCAGAGGGTGGATAATATACTCGAGCACGTCGGCATAAAAGAGCACCAGAACAAGCTGATAGGTCAGCTGAGCGGCGGTCAGCAGAAAAAGGCGGCGGTGGCGAACCAGCTGGTAGGCTTTCAGAAAGTATTCATCTGCGACGAGCCCGACTCGGGACTGGACGCGGCTTCGCGCACACAGCAGATGGAGATACTGAAAGAAATATCGCAGGAAAACAAGATAGTAATGGTGATAACCCACGAGCCGGACGACGCGGTGCAGGTGATAGACGGCGTGAAAAAGAGCCTTTTTACCAAAGTGATAGTGCTGGCGCGAAACTCGGTAGACCGCGCGGGACACTTAGCCTTTTACGGAAGCGTGGAAAACGCGCTGGCGTTTTTCGGCGTGAGCAGATTGCAGGACATAATGATAGAGATAAACCCGCCTGCCGAGGGCGGCAAGGGCAGGGCGGACGAATACATCCGCAAATACAAAATGCTGACTGGGGGCAGGAATATTGGATAACGCATCATTCGCGGCGCAGACCTCGATATACTTCAAGAAGATACGGCGAATAGCGCTGAAAGAGAAGTTTTGGAAATTCGTAGTGTTCGCGGCGATAATCTCGCTGATAGTGGCGCTGGTGGTCGGAAAAGATATGTTCACCACCTACGAGGCTACGAAATCGGGCTTTTTCTCGATAGCTTCGGCGGGGATATGGATAGGCATATTCAACTCTATACAAAATATCTGCAAAGAGCACGAGATAATACGCGCCGAGTACCGCTCTGGCATGAAGATCTCGGCTTACGTCACGGCGAACGTGCTTTGGCAGTTCATTATCTGCCTGATACAGTCGGTGATAATGACGGCGGTATGCGTGGCTTTTATCGACTTTAACAGCGAAGGCATAATCATGCCCGCGATAGCGGAGTATTTCATAACTATACTGCTCATCACCTTCGGCGCGGATATAATGGGCATAATGATAAGCTCGATAGCGGGCACGCCAACCACCGCCATGACGATAATGCCCTTCGTGCTGATATTGCAGCTAATAATGAGCGGCGTGCTTTTCGACCTTACGGGCTGGAGCGAGAAGATCTCTTACATAACTTTCAGCAAGTGGGGCATGAGCGCTTTCGGCAGCACCGCCGACCTAAACAGCGACGCTTTTCCGCTGAAACTCAGCGAGGTGTTCCCGCAGGTGGTGAAGCTTGAAACCGAGGACTGCTACGACCACACTGCGGGCAACCTCATGAGCGCGTGGGGAATGTGCGCGCTGATAAGCGCCGTCTGCTACGTCGTGAGCATACTCAGTCTGAAAATAAGAAACCATGACTCCTAACTTGCGCAGGGGGTAGGCAAGATGAAAGTGAAGAAAGACGAACTGAAAATAAAGGCACAGCGGGCGTTCGCCATGCCGAATATGACATTTGATATTAGCATAAGCACCCACAGCGGGCTTGTGCGCGAGGTGAACGAGGACAGCTTTTCGCTGAACGGCTACCGCAGGCGGCGGGAGAAGAGCGCGCTTACCTACCGCGAGCAGATGACGAGCGGGGCATTTATGCTGGAGGTCTGCGACGGCATGGGCGGCGAGGCCTGCGGCGACCTTGCGGCTGAAACGGCGGCGGTGCACAGCGCGGCGCTCTTTGAAAAGCTCAACACTCTGCCCGCCGATCAGCTCGAGGGCGCGGTGAACGAGTACGTCGCGGAGGTGAACGGCGAGATATGCCGCCTGCTGGGAAACAGCGGATCTCACCGCGGCGGCACTACCTTTGCGCTTGTGTATATCCGCGGCGGGGTGGCTTATCCCTTTTCGCTCGGCGACAGCAGGATATACATCTGCGCGGGTGGGAACATCGACCAAATAAGCTTTGACCACACGCTTGCTATGCGCAAGTACATGGCGAACATCTACACGCTCGAGGAAGCGGAAAACAGCCCCGACAGCCACAAGCTTACGCTTTTCTTAGGCGTAGACGTAGACGGCAGGGGGCTTACGGCGCAGACCTACGAGCCGATACCGCTGGAGCGCGGCATGAAGCTGCTGCTTTGCAGCGACGGCCTTTACGATATGTGCCCGCGGGAGGAGATAGCGCGGATAATGTCGGGCGAAACGCTCGGCTGCGCGAAAGAGCTTGTAAAAAGCGCGCTGGCGCACGGCGGCATAGACAACATAACCTGCGCGGCGGCGGAATTTATAAAGTAAAAACACCAAAAACGGGAGGAAGCTTCAAAAAGGCTTTCTCCCGTTTCTTAATATCAGTACCTAAAAATCACTTTTCGCTTTTATGCCGAATGTGTATGAATTGCAGTTTACTTTGTGGTGATGGCCTTTACGTCAGACCAGTCGCCGTATATCTTTTTGCCGTCTACGGTGGTGTAGCTGCGTACTTTTACGAAATATGTCTTGCCCGATCTCAGCTTGCTTACGCTCAGCGAGGTGGTGCTGTTGGTCTTTACATACTTCGACTTGCCGTTTTCAAAGTCGGAATTGTTGGCGTATTTGAGCTGGTAGCCGTCAGCCATGCTCTGCTTTTTCCATTTTGCGGTAAAGCCGCCCTTAGCCGTCTTTATCTTGGTTATCTTCTGCTTAGCGGTGGATATTTTGAAAGTCTTGCTGAAGCTTCCGCTGTATTCGCCGCAGCCCTTTACGGTAACGGTCGCCATGCCTATATTCTTGTTGTTGGAGTAAGAAACGGTGAAGTCTTTATTTAGTGTGAGCTTTTTGCCGCCGAGGTATGCGCGGACTTCTGGTGTCTTGACCTTGCCGTCGTAAACGTACTTGCTGCTTGAAAGCTTTATGCGCGCTTCGGAGATAAGGCGCAGGCTCTCGGGCTTGTTGCAGTGCATTTTTGCGGACTTTATGTCTTTTCTGAAATCGCCCTCTATCGCGTTCCACTCGTCGGCGCTGCCGGTGTACCAGATGTTCTTTACGGGCGAGTCGGCGAAAGCTTCCGTGCCGATGGTCTTTACGCTCTTAGAGATTATAACGGTCTTGAGCGAATCGCAGAGCGAGAATGCGGAGTTGCCGACGCTCTCTACGCTTTCGGGTATCTTTACGGTCTTGAGCGAGGTGGCGACGAAAGCCGCTTCGCCAATGGTCTTTACGCCGGGCTTGATGTCAACGCTTTCGAGGGATAAGCACATCGAGAAAGCCGCGTCGCCGATGCTTTCAACAGATGCGGGTATGGTTATGCGGTAAAGCGCCATGCAGAGCATGAAAGCGCCCGTGTCTATCTGCGTAACGCTGTCAGGTATCTTGACGCTGAAAACCAGCGCGCCCGCGAATGCGCCGCTGCCTATGCGCTTTACGCCATCGGGAACAGTAGCCGTGCCGACAACGTAGTTTGCGCTTACGAGTACGTCGTTTACCACAACGTAATGGTTATCGGCGACCTTATTATTCAGCCATGCGCTCTCGATAAAAGCCATCATGCCGAAGTCCTGCACGGTAGAGGGTATGGTAATATCGCTGAGGTTTTCGCAGGCGTAGAAAGCCATATCGCCGATGCTCTCAACGCCCTCGGGGATAACTATTTTCTCGAGGGTGGTGTTTTCCTGAAAAGCGGCCTCGCCTATAGCGGTAACGGGCTTGCCGTCTATCTCAGCGGGAATGGTGAGCGACTTAGCCTTGCTCTTAAAGCCTGTGATGGTGATATTGCCGTCGTTGTCGGCTTTATATTTCAGACCCTTGGGCACGCTTGCGTCGGCGGTGATGTCGGCGGTGTTCACGTCGGCGGCGCTTTCGTCGGCAGACTGAGTATCAGCCGCGCTGTCCTCGGCAGCTTCGGACGAGGTATCGTCGGCAGAGTCGGCAGGATCATCGGTATCCGCAGCAGCGGAAGAATCGTCCGCGAGCGAGCTGTCATCTGTGCTGTCAGAAAGCAGGCTTTCGTAAGCGTCGATCAGGTCGGGCGAAGCCGCAGGCTCAGCGAAAACGGCGGCAGAAGAGCCGAAAGTAAGGGTGACGGCAAGCGCCGCAGCCAATATTTTTTTCATAGTGCATATCTCCTTATATCAGTAACGTTTGATTTGCCTTTTGTTTTATGAATAAATTATAACATCTCAAAGCGTGGATGTCAATGAAGAAAAGGATAAATTAAGATTTTTCGAGGGGAAAACCAAAAAAATTGGAAAATATAAGAGTAAAAGCATTAACAAAATATTTGATATGTGTCAATTTCGCCGTAAAAGTGCAAGTTTCGCCGCAATTATTGAAAGGCGTGTCGAAAAATGGTAGAATAAAAGAGGATAGGGGGTCAGCCGTTCAGCCGTGGTGAGTTTCGATACCCGCGAGGTAATCGGCGGACACCTTATAGAACTTTGCGAGTTGGATAAAGAGGTGAAGGGGTATCTCGCGCTTGCCGCTTTCGTAAAGCTGGTACTGCTGGCGGGTGATGCCGAGAACCTTTGCGACCTTTTCCTGCGAGAGGTCGTTATCCTCGCGCATATCGCGTATACGCTGATAAAAATACATACAAACTGCTCCTTAGCTATTTAGTTATTATGTAGATTTTATCACATATAGCGCGTAAAAGGCTTGATTTGCATTCATATGAATGCTATAATTATCTTGCACGCAAATAAATGCAAATATACTGATACAACGGAGGTAAAAACTATGAAGAAATTAACAGCGGCGGTATGCGCGGCAGTCATCGCGCTTAGTATGGCGGGGTGCGGAAGCGGGGACAGCGGAAGCACAAGCAGGAAGCACAGCAAAAGCAGTGCGGAGTCCTCGGGCGAAAAGGCGCAGGCTATCGACAAGCTTACGGACTTTGCGGGGGGAAGCGACGAGAGCGTTACCCTTGATTATGAGCTGAAAACTATTTCTGAGGGCGATGCAAATACTGATAAGGCACAAGTGGATAAGTGCGTAAAAAGCTGCATAAAGCAGATGGAAGCGATAATTAGTAATGATTATGACGCTTATAAAGAGGCAGTAAATTATGATTTGATAAAAGAAGAAAATCCGGATATTGAGGAAAGCGAAGTAAAGGACACATTTGAAGATCTACTGGATAACTTTGAAAGTGAAGGCGTAACAAATGAAACCTTAAATCGTAAACTTAGCAGAGTGTATTTGTATGAGAGCGATGCATATTCTGCTGATGGTGGTACATATGGCTCAATAGCACTTGTTTTTATGAACGAAAACGATGAAGATGGTATGTATGTTGACTGTGAATTTGAAATTATCGATGGAAAGGTCTTAGCCGTTGTAGAGGAAGCAGAAAACTATTCTAAAGAAGATATTGAAGAGCAGGATGATTATTATGATACTTACTATGATGACTATGATACGAAATCCTTACTAAAAACTTCTAACAGCAACAGCAAAACTGCGTATAACGCGCTGGCGGAGGTCATGGCAGACGCTGAAACTAATGGATATAGTATTTCAGATGTGTTTTCGGGCAACTGTGGTGAAGATTGGAAAATGACTGCGGGTAAGGTGTATGATGCACACAATGCTGACAGTATTTCGGAGCATGGAGCTAAAATGATAGCAAATTCGTTGATGGAAAATGGTGATGACGCAGGTTACTTCATAATAATAAATACAAGGATAAATGGCGCTGATTCTTACGCTATACAGTGGACAAAAGATCTTGACAGCGGCGTTTTCGGTCAGTATCCGGAGGCTATTTCGTGGGACGATTACACCGCAGGCGGACTTAGCTTTGGCGAGTATCATGAGTAAAATTATTGATGACGGAGGTTTGCAAAATGAACAGCAAGAAATTTATCTCTTTTATCTGCGCGCTTTCGCTCACCCTCTCCCTCTCCGCCTGCGGCAGTACCGAAAGCGGCGACACCCGTTCGCGTGAAACTGCGGCGACAACTGCGCCAAACGGCTCTCAGCAGTCGGCGGACGGGCAGGCTCAGACTCAGCAGTCAGAGTCTTCCGAGTCGTCCGATGTGGCTAAGGATAAGCTTGACGAAGCGCTGGGGCTGAAAGAGCAGTCCCCCGCCCTTTCCGAGGACGAGCTGAAAGAAAAACTGGAAGCCGAAGCGGGCGCGGCGGCGAGCAAGTGGTACTATGACGATTACGACGGCGATGGTACTAAGGAGGCTTACGCCGTGATAGACGGCGATGAGCAATGCTATACGGGTGAAGAATACAACATCGCCGCGATATATTTCGTTGACAGCAAGGGCAACGTTACGCTGGCACGCGACAGTTTCGGCGACGGCGGTTCGTGGTGCTATTATTCGTCACCAAATGCGCCGCAGAAATTTGAGGGCAAGCGCTTTCTTGATGTTAGCATTACCGCGCACGGTTCGGGTTCTACAACATATCTTTTTTCCGTAAAGAACGGCAAGATGCAGGAACTGGACGTTTCGGGCGAAATTCAAGGCTTTACCATAGAGGACGGTCATGCTTATACCACATACAACGATTTCAGCAAGGGTTATCACGATTGGGTTCAGCTTGAGCTTTATTATGACAGCGTTTCGCAGGAGTTTGCCGTTGAAGACAAGCCCGCCGACAGCGGCGAATGGAAGCAGGCGTATATCGACTACATAGATAATACGATAGCCGAAAATTTCAGCGATTCTTCTATGTTTTTTGAGGCTTCGCAGTTCGCTATAATTGACATTGACGGCGACGATGTGCCCGAGATCTTTTATAGTGTGGGATCTGGCATGAGCGGTTCGGGTCTGCTGACGTATGCCGACGGCGAAGTTTCAGAGTTGATCGGCGGCAACAGCTCCAGCGTTTACTATATTGAAGCAAGCGGAATATTTAAGTACACCGGCGGACATATGGATAACTATACTGACGATATTTACACGATAAGCGGCGGCAAGCCTAAGCTGAAACTCAGCGGAAAATATTATCTGCCCGACGGTGCATATACAGGCATGGGCGATGTGCAGGACTATTACGAATACTACATAAACGACGCGCAAGTGCCGAGGGGAGTGTACGAAAAGAAGCTCGCGGCGGCTTTCGACCAGTCGTCCGCGAAATGGGCGCTCGACGGCGAAACTTACACATATTACAGCATAGCGAGCGCGATACAGGGATATTAAATTGAACGGAGTGATTAAAAATGTTTTGTCCGAAATGCGGGGCGCAGCTGCCCGACGCGGCAAAGTTTTGCAATAAGTGCGGGGCAGACCTGCGTATGCTGAGCGAGGTACAGCCGAGAAGAGAGAGTTCGTATCAGTATGCCGATCATGGCTATTCGGAGTCTGCGGCGGTTAAAAAACCTCGTGCGGCTAGAAAAAAGAAGAAAATGTCTAATCTGACGGCGGGGATATTGGCAGTGGTGCTGGTGGTAGGAATATTTGTCGCTGTGCTTGTTCCCAGTACGATAAATTATAACAAAAAGTCTAAGCTAAAAACAGCAAACTCTAATGCAAGAACTGCGGCAATCTCAGCCAGCGAAATGTTTTATGACGCTATGACTAACGGCTTATCTGTATATGATGTTCTTTACGGCTACTCAGACGGTGACGAAATAAGCGAAAGCGGCAGTATCATCAAATATGCTGTCGAGGCAGGAAAAACATATGACGCGAGCGACCCCGACAGTATAACAGACGGCGGCGCAAAGAAAATAGCCGAGATTCTTTATGAAAACGTCGATGAAGCAGGTTATTTTGTATTGATAGATACTTATGTTGATGATAAAGAACGATTGGTTATTCAGTGGAAAGCGGAGGACGACAGCGAGATGATCGGGCAGTATTCAAATTCTGACGAGTATGGCGAAGATCTTGTACAGTGGGACGCCTACAAAGAAAAGCACCCCCGCTGGGGCAAGTATTATAAAAACTAAGGTATGGGAAGTGATGATGAATGTTTTGTCCGAAGTGCGGGGCGCAGCTGCTTGACGAAGCTATGTTTTGCGGCAAATGCGGGGCAGATCTGCGGCAGGTGGACAGAAGCGAGCCGCCAACGCCGCTAAAGCTTCCTGATCCGCCGAAGCCGAAAAAAGCGCAAAAGCCTGCTCCTAAGCCTAAGCCTAAGCCGAAACCGAAGCAGACGAAAAAGCCCGCGCCTGCCAAACGCTCGGCTCAGAAGAAACGCGCGCCGAAGAAAGACGATTTTATCTACTCAAAGCCCGCGGTGGTGAACCCTGCGGTCGCGGCGTTTTACAAGAAGTCGCGGCGGAGAAAGCGGTTCGCGGTAACGGCGGTGATAGTCGCGGTGCTCATCGTGATCGCCGTGCCCTCGGTGCTCATGATAAATTATCACAAAAAGACTCAGCTCAAAACCGCCAATGCCAACGCCAGAGTAGCCATAAACGCTATGATGGATAATCTGTCAGACGCGGCGAATATGGGCATTCCCCTGTACGAATTGGAACACTGCGATTATGACAGGGATAAGGACTACAACGTGGAGCTTGGCAAGACTTATGACGCAAGCGACCCCGAGAGCATCAGCGAGGGCGGCGCTAAAAAGATAGCGCAGGCACTTTCAAAGCTGGACTCGGGAGCGGGCTATTTCATTATCAGAGTATTATCTCATAGTTTGGCGATACAGTGGAAAGCGGAGCCGGACAGCAAGATAATAGGGCAGTGCGTTATGGATATAGGAAAAGAATGGCCATCTTACCACGGCTATGAGGTCTATGGCGAGATAAATTGGAATTCATACAAAAAAGAGCGCCCCACATGGGGAATTTATTATTAAAATGGAGGAATAGGATATGTTTTGTCCGAAATGCGGAAATCAATTGGCAGACAGTGCGAAGTTTTGCGATAAGTGCGGGGCGGTAATGCCGCAGACTAATGCAAATAGCGCAGGTGGATATGAAAATATGAACACGCAGAGCGCGCCGAATATGCAGAGCGCACAGCCCTATATGGGCGGTGCACAGCAGTCAGCGCCCGCGCAGAACGGCGATATGATACCGATGGTGCTCTCGCTAGTGTGCGCGGTGGTAATGCTCATCTCGCCGTTCATCAAGCTTTTTAACGTCGATTATCTTTTCGGCGATGAGGACTTCTCGCCCTCGCAGATGTTCAGCATAATAAAAGACATCACAGGCGAAGCGAGCGAGTACAGCGACCTCGATGGCGACGAGCAGACTATCGTGATAGTTTCATACGTTATAATCATCGTTTACGCAGTAATGGCTATACTTGCGCTGGCTTCCATCGTGAAATGCCTGCAGCGGATCTCGGCTTCCGACAGCGGGCAGAAGGCGGAATATTTCAAAAACGCATACTCGGCGAACCTCGCGGTATTTTTTGCGAACCTGCTGTTTTTCGGCGTGCTGGAGCTGATAAACGTGCTCGTCACGGCGGAGCTTGAGGCGGATAGTTTGGTGCAGGTCTTCACGGGAAACACGGCGTTTTTCGTGATGGAGATAATCGGCATCATCGGCTACATACTCGCCCGCATGAGATACAGAGCGTACAAATGATTTTGCGGCGGTATATTAAAATATGAACACGGAAAATACAAATCTTTTCTGCATGAACTGCGGCCGCAGACTTACCGCCGACGCACAGTTTTGTCCAAGCTGCGGCGCTGAGGTGGTGCGGTCAGAACAGCCCGAGCAGCCCGAACAGACAGACCGCTACGCCACGCAGTATGCCGAAGACCCCGCGCCTTACGAGCAGTATGAGCAGTTTGAGCCGTATGACACGCCGAGGTACGCTCCCCCGCCGAGCAAACCTGCTGCCCGCGGGCAGGAAGTTCCGAAGAGCCTTTACGCGATAGTGCTCTCGCTAACGCTGGCGGGCATGATTGTCGTAGGCGTTATCGGCGGAATGATAATACATTTCACGAGGTCGGGCGGGGAAAAGGTGCAGACGGCGCAGAGCGAGAGCGCGGAGTTGGCACAAACGGCGCAGACCACACAGACCACCACCGCCGCCGCGCAGAAGCGGGAAGCGCAGACCGAAAAGCAGACAAAGGCGGCGACGGCTAAGCAGACATCTGCGCCGAAAGCGGCTGTTACCGCCAAAAAGACCACCAAAAAAACCACCACCACTCAGCCGCAGACCGCCCCTCAGCCATCGGGCGACGAAAGCGCTGCGGCGGCACGGGCGGGCAAGTCTAATATAGTCAACGGCGGATACGCGGTGTCTGACGGCGAATACATTTACAGCTCGTGCGGCACGCTTACCCGCAGGCGCGCTGACGGCGGGGGCGAGGAAAAGCTGCTCGATACGCAGGTGTACTACCTAAACGTCAGCGGCGGCTGGCTGTATTTCACATCGGTGGACGAAAACAACGCCGTTTGCCGTATGCGCACCGATGGCAGCGAGTACGAGGTGCTTTGCTCGAAGTACAGCTACGAGCTGACCCTCTACGGCGGCAGATTGTATTTCTCAGCCGATATGGGCGGCGCGGGGTACGAGATATGCCGTATGGATACCGACGGCGGGGATTTCACCGTTCTGGCGGCGAACCGTGCTTGGTATATGAATATCTGCGACGACCTGATATTCTTCTGCGATTACAACGGCGATAAGTACAGCCTAAAGTCAATGGCGCTGGACGGCAGCGGTGTGCAGACGCTTTATGCTTCGCCCTGCTCCGATATATGCGCGGCGAACGGCAGGGTGTACTTCTCAGCCGACCGCGATAAACGCTCGCTTTACAGCATGGCTTACGATGGCTCAGACCTCAAAAAGCTGCGCTCGGGCTACACTAAGCACACCAATTTCACGGGCGGCAGGCTGTATTTTACCGATAAGAACGGCAATATATGCAGCATGAACGCCGACGGCGGCGATGAGGAAACGCTGAAAAGCCCCTCGGGCGGCGCGGCGTACTTAGTATTTATCCTGCCCGACAATTATTTCTATATGGACAACAGCGGCAATATGCACAACGTGCAGTAGCAGAAAAGCTCCCCCGAAATGAGAACTCGAGGGAGCTTTATTATGTCTGTTCACCCGCTCAAAACGCCAACTGCGCAAACTTCCCCTAGCACAATATTCTTATTTGTCAAACTTGAGTAAGACCCTTGATTTTGCTAGGTGTTTTCATCTTTGACAGCGGCTTTTTTATTTGTCAATCTTGAAAGCACCTTTCTCCATCATTGACAGCTTTTACACCTGTCAAAATTGAAAACACCCAGTATTTGCAGGGGTTTGCGCCATCTTTGACAAATAACTTTATTGACTGCGCCCCGTGATGACTTTCACCAAACAAAAACGCCGACCGTTTATCCGCGCGGACAAACTCGGTCGGCAAATTTCTGCATAAATGAAAAACCGCCTAACGAATAAGCGGTCTCTCAAAAAGGAAAGTATGAAAAAGAAAAAATTTCGGGAATGCGAAAATTATTCAGCTTCGGGCTCGCTCTCAGCGCTCTCCTCAGCCTTTTCTTCCTCGGCGGTGTCAGCCGCGTCTGCCTCTTCGGCAGTATCTGCTTCGTCAGCTTCCTGCTCTTCGCCGCAGTCGCAGCAATCATCGCAGCAGCAGTCGTCGAAATCGTCGTCTAACTCTTCGTAATCGTAATCTTCAAGCTCTTTATGCTTCTTATATGCTATTGCAGCGGCAACGCCGAGAGCGGCAACGCCAACTGCCGCAGCAGCCTTTAATGCTTTTCCCATATTAAACAACTCCTTGTCTGATTTTTACACAATTGATACGGAAGCCTCGCCTGCGGCTCTCAGCGGCTTGTGAAAAGCCTGCCGCGTTCTAAACATCGGCTTCGTTTCATTGGTCTTATTATACCACGTTTTGCGCTGTAAATCAAGTATTTTTCAAAAAAATAAATTCTTTAAACCTTTTTTTGTGAAACTTGCACAATTGCGCTCAAAGATAAACAGCAATTTAGCCGATACAAATTCCGGTTTATGGCAATTTAAAATTTGTTACATACTTACAAATCTGCAAATCACATATTGCCAGTGAGGTTCATGATTATCGCCGCAGCCGCCAGCGGAGCGGTCTCGCAGCGCAGTATACGCCTGCCCAGACCCACGGGCTGCACGCCCGCCGCCGATATTCGCGCGGCTTCCTCCTCGGAAAAACCGCCCTCGCTGCCTATCAGCAGGCCTATCTCGCTGCCGCTTTTCAGCCCCAGCTGCGCCATCGGCACGCCGCCCTTTTCGTAGCACCATACCGCGCTGCCGCACTCGCCGAGCTTCTGCACCGCCTGCGAGAGGGTGATAAGCCCATACACCTGCGGCACTATCCCCCGCCCCGACTGCTTTGCCGCTTCCAGCGAGATCTTGGCGTAGCGTTTCAGCTTTTTGGCGAAGCTTTTTTCGTCCGGCCGCGATATGCAGCGCGAGGTCAGCACGAACGTGATGTCGTAAACGCCCAGCTCTACCGCTTTCTGCACTATTATCTCCGCCTTCTCGCCCTTCGGCATGGCTTGAAAAAGGTGCAGGCGCACGTCCGCTTCGGCTTGGCAAGGCTCTGTACGCAGCACTCGGCAGGTCACGTTTTCGGGCGTTATCTCCTCCAAAACGCATTGGTAGTCTACGCCGTTATTGCATAGTGTGACTTCTTCGCCCGTTTTCATACGCAGGCTGAGGGCTATGTGGCGCGCGTCCTCGCCGGTAACAAGACCGTGAGAACCATCTATACGGGAGGTGAAAAATCTTGGCATACAAATATTTCCTTTCGTGGCGCGCTGTGTGAACGCAGCTTAATATAATTAACTCAATTTTAATTTCCACAAACAGTATATCATATTTTCAAAAAAACTTCAATAATTTTCATAATAAAAACGATAAGTTTTCACACGCATATCACAATGGTAGGGTATCATATAATTGTCGAAAGGGACAAGGGGCGTAAGACCCCCGAGGTTAACTTTTCGGCGCAGCATTTCATTTATGGTATGTTGGCTTTTACCCCAAGCCTTCATATATACAGCACGGCAGAGCGATCTGTCGGCTTCTCCCCTATAATTTTTTATTTTTTGGCCCCCGTCCTTACCCGACGGGGGTTTTTTTGCCCAAAAATACTGACAAAATGCGCCCGCTTACCCCTTTACAAATCCCGCGGGATATGTTATAATATATGTGTATGCACGCGCAGTATATGCGCCTAATTTAGATAATAATTTTTCAGAGGAGAGTATTCATATGGCAAATACAGTATCAAAAGCAGGTAAGAAAAAGCTGGAAGCTGACCTTGATTATCTCATTACCGTCCGCAGAGGCGAAGTTGCGCAGAAACTGAAAGAGGCGCGCTCCTTCGGCGACCTTTCCGAAAACGCTGAGTACGACGAAGCCAAAAACGAGCAGGCTATTCTCGAAGCCCGCATAAACGAGCTGCAAAACATCATCGAAAACTCGGTAGTAGTTGACGACGACGATATTTCCGTAGACGAGATCTCGGTAGGCTCTATAATGAAAATCCGCGATCTGGAATTTGACGAGGTGGAAACTCTTCAGATAGTAGGCTCTACCGAATCTGACCCCGATAACGGCAAGATCTCTGACGACTCGCCCATAGGCAAGGCGGCGCTGAAAAAGAAGGTAGGCGAAGTTTTTGAAGTAGAAGCCCCCGCGGGACTTCTGAAGTTTGAGGTACTCGAGATCTCGAAGTAAATATTTGAAAGGACGTTTTACATCTATGAGCGAAGTAAATACCAAGCCCGCCGCTGAGAACGCAGAGGGCGAGGCTGCTGAGCAGACTGAGCAGGATATAAATATATTAAAGAAGATAAGAATGGATAAGCTCGAGGAAATGAAGGCTGAGGGCAGAGATCCTTTCCAAATAACCAAGTTTGACGTTACCGCGCACGCGGCTGAGGCTAAAGAGCAGTACGAAGCGCTGGAGCAGAAGATTACCGAGCAGGCTGGCGGCGACGAAGAGAAGCTGAAAGAGCTGCTGGAGGAAAACAGAATAACTGTAAGCGTGGCGGGCAGAGTAATGTCACGCAGACTTATGGGCAAGGCCAGCTTTTTCGACCTGCGCGACAGATCTGACAAGGTGCAGGTATATCTGCGCATGAACGAGGTCGGCAAGGAAGCTTACGACCAGTACAAGAAGGGCGATATAGGCGACATCGTGGGCATCACGGGCTTTGTTTTCAGAACGAAGATGGGAGAGATCTCTATACACGCGAAGAGCATAACGCTGCTTTCAAAGAGCCTGCTGCCGCTGCCCGAAAAGTGGCACGGACTGAAAGACCAGGACACAAGATACCGCCAGAGATACACCGACCTCATCTGCAATCCCGAGGTAAAGGACACGTTCATCAAGCGTTCGCAGATAATATCTTCTATAAGAAGGTATCTTGACGGACAGGGCTTTATGGAAGTAGAAACGCCCATGCTGGTATCCAACGCAGGCGGTGCGGCGGCGCGCCCGTTTGAAACGCACTACAATGCGCTGAACGAGGACGTAAAGCTGAGAATATCGCTGGAGCTGTATCTGAAGCGCCTTATAGTAGGCGGACTCGAGAGAGTTTACGAGATAGGCAGAGTATTCAGAAACGAGGGCGTAGACGCGCGCCACAATCCCGAATTCACGCTGATGGAGCTGTATCAGGCGTACACCGACTATTACGGCATGATGGATCTGACGGAGAATATGTTCCGCCATGTAGCGCAGGAGGTATGCGGCACTACCTGCGTACCCTACGGCGATGTTATGATAGATCTCGGCAAGCCGTTTGAGCGCATGACTATGATCGACGCGGTAAAGAAGTATTCGGGCGTAGATTTCGCGCAGGTAAAGGACACTGAGGAAGCGAAAGCTCTGGCCAAGGAGCACCATATAGAGTATGAAGAGCGCCACAAGCGCGGCGACATACTGAACCTATTCTTCGAGGAGTATGTAGAGGAGCACCTTGTACAGCCGACGTTCATCATGGACCACCCGATAGAGATCTCGCCGCTGACGAAGAAGAAGCCGGAGAACCCGGACTATGTAGAGCGTTTCGAGCTTTTCATCACGGGCAGAGAGATGTGCAACGCGTATTCGGAGCTTAACGACCCGATAGACCAGCGCGAGAGATTTGCGGCGCAGGAGGAAGCGTTAAAGCAGGGCGACGAGGAAGCGAACCACACGGACGAGGACTTCCTGAGAGCGCTGGAGATAGGAATGCCCCCGACAGGCGGCATAGGCTACGGCATAGACAGACTGGTAATGCTGCTGACCAATTCGCCGGCTATCAGGGACGTACTGTTGTTCCCTACGATGAAGACGTTGGAGTGAATATAATAATTTGCGAAATAAATGGGCAATTCTTTATGGGGGTTGCCCATTTTCTGAATGAAATGCAAATCGAATGTTGGAGGTGTTATGAATGGAAAATAAGAAATTTCCATTTTCAGATGCTCCTAATACAGCGTGCTTTACTTGCTGTCATGTATTAGAGGAAAATAAACCTATATTATATGTTTCTCATGATGAAGATGGATATTGGCAGTTCCTATGTGGTGGAAACCATAAGGAAGAAGATGCAAGAGTGGTTTCATTAGCATCCATTTTAAGTATTGATGAAACAATGGGTGATTTAGCAGAATTGGATTATGGTGAATGTGCGGAAGCAGAAAGTGTTACAAGTGATTGGATTGTAAGACGTATGAATAAATAAAATTTTAGTGTGTCAACTTGCCCTTTGAGAGAGGAGAAATCCTTTTCTCAAAGGGCGTTTTTATGTATGTTCGTCAAACTGCCTGCGCTTGATAAGCCTTTTGTTCCCCACCCACAAAACGAACGGACAGCGTTCGTCTGCCGTGAGTTCTCTCAGCTTGTGCTGACCAATGTTTGAATAAACGGCTACTTCCTCGACTATGTTTCGAGAGGAGACATAGTCGCTGCTGCGGTTTTCAAGGTGACGCAATGTGTCATCTATCTGTGCTTCAATAGAGTTTTCGATAGAACGGCGCCTTGTGATCATTGTCATATCATCGTTCGAAACGCTTCTGATAAACTCACAAAATATATCGCAGGTGCAAAACAGTAAGGACTTTATAGCATAGTTTCGGTTAAAGCCCGAGTACCTCTCAGCCTTGTTTTTGTGATTCTTCACATCGCTAAGCTTGCTGTTAAGATCTTCGCTAAGTCTGTCATAATTTTTGCAGACCCACTCGATAAAGCACCGCACCATTTCAAGATACTGATCTTTATTACGGCAAAGCTTGTTGATCTCCTTCGGTGGTATCGGATCTTTAAGATTTACTACAAGACAGCGATTTAGCGTGCTTGAACTTTTAAGCAGATATTCACCCGTCACGAAAAGCATACTTTCATTTTTGATCCTTTTGCCGTCACGGACGATCTGCCCCGGAGTTTGAACACGTTTGAGGTTTTCCGAAAGCTTCTGTTCGTTATTCTCTCTTTCTCTGTTTGAATCAGTGCCGCAGAGGTCGTCAATTGCCACGCAACAATGCTTGTACTCGAATATCTTGTCGATCTCGCTTTTATTGCTGTGCAGATTTATAATATTTGGACTGCCTTCAAAATAATCTACAAGCAGTTTGGTTATAGCAGATTTTCCCGAGCCCGAATCGCCGTAAACGTAAGTGTTGAACTCAAATCTGCTTCTTTGCGATTCGTCTATAAGTGGCATTATGAATGGCGTAAGTGCCGCCATAAGCAATACGCCGGGTATATTATCTGAATCAAGAAAATCCGATACCCACGACATAAATTCAGCATTTTGCGTTGACAGCGGGCGTTTAAATTTTGCAAGGGCTTCGTTCTGCGGTGCTATATCAACGCCTATACGTTCCGTATCGCCGATAATGAAGTTGCCAAGCAGGAAGACGTAGTGCGCATTTTGGTCATCACCTATTTCAAAGCGATTATACCCTTGGGTAAGAGAATATCTGATTTCTGGTTTCATATTAAGAATAGCCCCTTTAATAGTACCCGACAAAAAATCGTTGCAGGTGCTTTCTCTTTTATTAAATTTGACCTCATTGCGAGGGATAAATCGCATAGCTTTTTCAAGACCGCTGCACGGAATTACCGCCGGGTAGGTTTTTTTCGCCGACCTTAAATGCGACCTCTACATAGCAGTCCCCTGAGACACCCGTCGTCAAGACAGAGATAAATTACAATATCCAAAATGTGACTATACAATTTAACCCGCTTGACACTCATTGTTTGAAAATCAAATTCAACACTCTTCTTGAAACTTTATATTACTCGCTGGCATTTTGTTACAAAGCGAATAAAACTTATAAACGCTGCGAAAAATGTGATACATTTTTTCTTATATCGTTGGGAGATTCTAAGAGAACAAATTGTGGTAACAAACGGGATCATAATAAGAACTCTAAATCGCCCGCCTCCAATAAATAGAATCTTCTGCTTGATCTTACCATAAGTGAAGGACGTCTTATTGCAAGCAGTTAACATACTATATATGTAAATTATAAAATATACTGTAATTTTACTATAAAAAAATAAGTTTAAAAACCACAATGATAAGGGTTCAACCATTACCATTGTGGTTTTTTTCGTAAGTATTTCAGATTTTCTGTCTATATATAAATGGGAAACCGCTGCACCTTTTTTGTCATTTTTAGGATACCTCTCCCCCTTACCCCCATAATTCTTATTTCTAATTTTAGGGAGTTTTGATAGCTAATATTATATAAATACTACTTACTAAATAATAGTTGTGAGTTTAATATTTTTATATATTTGTCTGTGACATAAAATTCAAATAGCAAGATAACATGAAATTAAATTGACATATATTTGTTGAAAATTTATTTTTAGGAGGTATTATCTTGAATATTTATTTCATAGATACACTGGAACTCACTTACAGTTCTGACTTCGATGACATAATTAAACTAACTAAAAATTTTAAAATGGTAGACCCTAAAAAAGGGGCAGGTAATAAAGAATTTATTTCCACTGAATTAAGTGGCATGGGCATTATAATAAAAACAAGAAGAAGCAGTAAGGCTGAATTGTATAAAAACAGCAATAAGTACAAATTAGTACTTAGGATAAATCCTAATAAATTTTATAAGCCTTATATGAAGACTGAGCATATAAGCAATATTATAGAATTTTGCGATATGGTCGAGCGGTTGGATATGCAGATACAGTATTGTTTTAGCGGCTTGACGATAGATGATTTTGAGATCACAAGGGTCGATCTGACGGAGGATATTCACGGTATCCCTGAGGACAAAATCACTCAGTACATACGCATTATGCGTCAGCTTTATTTGACGCTGGGTTTTCATCACAACAAGAAGCTTGAGGAGAATACTGAGAATTTTGATCCTGACAGTTCATTCAATGCAGTCAATGACTCTAAAAAGGTAGAATTTGTTGTATATAACAAGGGTCACGAAGTTCGCAGTAAAAAGAACAGCAGTGATGAACAGAAGGAACATTACAAAGACACTATGCGTGTTGAAGTGAGGTGCAGGAAAAAGTTTGCGGACAAGCTTTCTGAGAAAGTATACACGGCTCAAAAGCTGGTGGAAATTTACCACAGGAGAATGGAGGTCATAAGAGATGTTTTCGATGACGTTTTTGTGCTTAACAAAGACAGTTGTTTTATATCGCCCTACTGGCAGAAAAAACAGATCAAAAAGTACGTTTCAGGCAAGACAAAGCTTGGCGAAAAGATGAATGATTTTTCAAAGCAACTTGCGCACGCTTCACGACCTACTATGGAGAGCGTGATAGAGAACAGCGAAAAATGTCAGCGGTCAGTTTCAAAGCTGCTAAGCAAATTTGAGGATATGGGCGTTTCATCAGTTCCAACAAGCGACAAGGAAACGCCGTTTTTACAGTCGCTGAACACGCTTTTTGGGTTTTCTCCGCCGAGTGAGGAGGAAAAGGCGTTATATGAATATATACGCAGTAAGTCTAGGGGGAAGGAGGTGTTTTGGTATGGAGGTGATGATAGAGGGTGATTTGTTGGAATCAAAAGAAGAACTATTTGAAATAGGCGATGAATCTCAAATAGTTCTTCTATGGTTATTATTTCCAATATCTATTGAGTGCTTCTGAACAGTATGTCAGCAGATCAGACATATCATTATCGTTAAAGTGCTTCATTATGCTCTTGTCGATCTGCAATATGCCGAGATATTTTGAATGGTGCATATAGCCCATATCTTCAAACCTCTTGAATGGATTACTTAGTATCAGCTTCTCTACATCTTTCAGAGTATAGTTGCCCTCAGTAAAAATACATTTTTTCTTCTCAGCAGGCAATCCTCGTTCTTTACGATCTTTATAATACTCTGAAAAAGCATACGCAACATCGTCAAGATCTGCTTCACCCTTTTCGTTCATAGTTGAAATAAGTGAAATTAGGAATACAGGCTTGTATGAATAGCTCATAGTCATTTTCTTGCAAAAATCCATAAATAATCGCTTTCGATTAGTGGGGGTTATTTCAGTCCAGCCAAATTCTTTGCAGAATTCTTTTACGCGTTCACGCTCAAAATAGTAAAGTGTTTTATTTTCACTTATGGGAACTTCCAGATCAGCTTTTATTTTGCCCTCTCTGATATATTTGCCGATCGTTTCGCCTTGTGCTGAAACGTGACGGGTAAGCTCAAGCTGAGAATACATCTTATCTGCTTTCTCCTGCCAATTGAACAGATCAATGATCTCATAGTCGGTAGCGTGGATAGGATAATCAATAAGAACAGTAGGCTTATCACCATGTTTGAACATATCCTTATCCCAAGACATACCGTGTTTAGTTCCAAGAACCATTCCGCCGGGAACGTATTCGCTGATATTAAGTATTCTGTGAAGTGAGTATGGGCAATTGAACATATTGGCGTTATCTACAAAATCAAAGACCATAAGAAACTCTTTGCCTTCGTGGATACGCATACCTCTTCCGAGCTGCTGCATATATATTGTTTTTGACATTGTAGGTCTTGCCATAAACAAAACTTCGGTTATGGGGCTGTCCCAACCCTCGTTAAGCAGGTCACAGGCACAAAGAACTTTTATCTTTTTATTCTCATAGTCTTTAAGTATTTGCTTGCGTTTGCTGTTTTCTGTTTTTCCTGAAACACTTTCAGCCTTAACGCCATTGTTTCTCAGTAATTCAGCTATTTTATCAGCATGATCGACAGAAGTGCAGAAAATTACTGTCGATTTATCTTTTACATATTCAAGATAAGTATCAACTATCAGTTTGTTTCGTTCAGGAACAACGACTGTTGTTTCAAGATCCATCGAATTATATTTAAATCCGTTTATACGCACATCAGTCAAATTTATATTCGTTTTTACCCTGATACAGCGTACAGGCACAAGAACTCCGCTTTCAACGGCATCTTTTATATCAAGTTTATGGGCCACATTCTGAAACACTTCAAGCAGATCTTCGCCGTCCGCACGCTCGGGGGTAGCTGTTAGCCCGAGAGTAAATGAAGGCCTGAAATAGCTGAGAATGGTAGCGTAGCTTTTTGCAGAAGCATGGTGGCACTCATCTATTATCATGTAATCAAAGTCATCGGGACGGAAAAGATCAAGATTTCTGATAATACTTTGGATACTGCCGCACACGACCTGTGTATCTGTTTCGTGATAGTTTTCATAAAATCTTCCTACAGAAACTTCCGGCCATAACTTCTCGAAATTTTCAACACCCTGTTCAACAAGTTCTTTTGTGTGAGCAAGAAACAAAACTCTTTTTCCAATAGATCTTGCGTCCAGCACGCCAATAGCTGATTTTCCTGAGCCTGTTGCACCCTGCACAAGAGCAATTGTTTTTCCCTCTTCGCGCATTTTATTAAGACTTGCCAAAGCCTCTTCTTGGTGCTCTCTGAGTTCAAAGACTTTCCCTTTCTGTGAGGGCATATCATCGTCTATATATGTAAGCGTAGGAGTATAGCCTAAAAAGGTGACCAGCTCATCTTTTACTCGTTCGGGTGTTTTATCAAGCTGTGAATCAGTCCAACGGAACACTTTCCAGCCATTATGAACCATGCTGTTTTGTTTCAGCAGATCATCAATGTACTTGTCTTTTGAAACCTTAGTTGGGTTGTGCCATGTTTCACCGTCTATTTCAAAAGCGATCTTATCCGCTTCGGTTTTTATTGCAAAATCAATAGTTCGATGTTTACCGTAAATATCTACAAAGGGGTACTGAAGATAGACATACTGCCCTTTTTCAGCACCAAAAACATCGCAAAAAAGCTGAACAAATTTTTCTTCAGCACTACTGTTCCCTGCATTATTTGAGAGCCTAGTCAGCATCTTCGATCACTTCCTTTAAAAGCAAACGTTTTTCAAAGCCTCCGCGATTTGCGGCTTTTTCTTTTCTCACGTTATCAAGTTCCTCAGCAGAATAACCTCTTGCAACAGCAACGGCTTGCATTACTTCGAGAAGATCAGCCAGTTCCTCTATTGACTTGTCAGACTGATATTCTGCAAGCTCTTCATTAAGTTTGCGGTCAAGATACTGTATGTAGATTTCTTTATCCATTACCTCAACAACACATTTCTTACCCGACTTTTCGATTATTTCAGGGATCTTGTCACGTACAAGTTTGTCATACTTTATTGTTTTCATTACAGCCTCCCGGCTTTTGGTTTTATCGCTCATTTCGCTATTAAGCCTTTCACAACTTAAAATAAATATCAGGCAGAATTACTGCCGTTTCGGTTTCGTCTTCTTTGCCTTTCCAAGCGCATATAAAACGTATTTTTGCGTCATAAAGTTTGTATCCGTCTGCAATTAACTTTTTGACCTTTTCATAGCAAGCTGAAGAGAACTGCAAAACAGGCAACAGTCTTTCTTTGTATCGGATATACAATCTGTTGTTTTGCGCGTACAGGTGCGTGCCACTCCGCAGTTGCAGTATCAGCAGCTTTTTATCCTTGAAAAAGTCAAGATATACATCTCGGTGAGATAACTGCATTATCAGTTCGGTAGGCTTAGAGTATGAGTGCAGGTCGATCTCATCCGTGGATGCTGCATCTGTAAATTTATCAAAGACATCACCCGTGTAGTGCATGTGCAGAAGTGATTTTGCCCTTGTTATCCCAACATAGAGTTTTCTTTTTGATTCGTCGGTATCAATGTCAGGATCATTCAGCATCATAAAAACATTGTCAAACTCTCTGCCTTTTGACTTGTGCATAGTTGACACAGTGACCACGCCCTGCTTGCTCTGATAAAAGTCCTCTATTTTTGATTCGTGCAGGAACATATCAAAGTCAGTGCGATATTTTCTTGCATTGGTCTCTGCAAAAGCTGTGAGAATATCAAGTATCAACGGCAGACATTCGCTATTGCGGTATTGCTGTTTCAGCTTTTCAATGGCATTTTCCCATTGGTTATCGCTTATAACGGGAGTGACCTCCTCACCCTCTACTTGAAGCTTCTTCAAAAAGTAACGTATCTCCGCAATGTCATACATATCAAAGCCGTCGATAGATTGGATAAGCTTTGCGGGAATATTCCGCTGCTTGAGAATTCCCATTACGATCAGAGCTTCTCTGTTTGTACTTGTAAGGACGCAGGTAGTTCCTGCCGCATTTTCAGTCTCTATATCGTTCACAATAGAAGTTTCTATGTATTTTCCGCTGTGCTTTATGAGCTTTGTTTCACCGCTGAACTGTGAAACCGCTACAATATCCTCATTCTTCATTCTGTCAGATATTTCTTTTACGAACCTATTTGCGAAAGAAACTACGCTTTGACAGCTTCTATAATTATCAATAAGGGAGTATTGTTTAGCATTATGCTCAGTGATAAGCTTTTTTAGAAATGCCGAATCAGAGCCTCTGAACTGATATATGTTTTGGTCATCATCACCCACGGCAATAACACGCATATCATCATTACGCTCCATAAGTGCTTCCACAAGCTGATATTCGTATTTATCCATATCCTGTGCTTCGTCGATAACAAGCACTGTTTTGGTTATTCGTCCAAGATCCACATCGCCGCTTTTTATCAGCTCGCCTGCGTCTTTGACTATATTTTCGGAATCTTCGATATTTCCGATCTTGCCAAGCAGATCAAAGCAATATGAATGGAAAGTCTTTATTTCCACAAAGCTTGCCGCATTACCGATGAGTTTTTTTAGACGCTGTTTAAACTCGATAGCTGCCGCCCTTGAAAAAGTCAGCATGAGCAACTGCTCGTGCTTTACGTCCTCCAATAGCAGCAAAGCCGCCAGCTTATGCACCAACACTCTTGTTTTACCGCTTCCGGGGCCTGCCGAAACAACAATGTTCAGAGTTGTATTGTCACGAATGATCTCAAGCTGTCTTTCAGAAAGTGTGTCAAAAAGCTGACTGTATTTTGCAGGCGTGATATTTCTTACTATCTGAGCGGCACGCTCCCCTGAAAAATACTGCGACAAGAATTTCTTATAATCCATTTGGAAATAGTCATTGACAAAACGTAGAGCTTCATCATAGTTTCGCACCATCATGTTTGCGTATTCGCCAACAATATGTATCTGCTGTATTTTCTGCTGATAAAATTCATTCAACTGTTTGTAGTCCTCAAGCTTGTACCTGATCTTATTATCGAGAACAAGCCTTTTTATCCTCATTCCGCTGTACAGAACAAGAAATCCGCCCTCAAGCTTGATGGCATTTATCTTTGAAAGAAACAGCAACGCTTCCTCGATGTCTTCCTCTGAAACGTCAGAGTCATATGCTTTCATAAGCTCGAGAATAGAAAAGCCTACCAAAACTTCTTCTTTTTCGCCTGCCGCAAAGTCGCTGTTTTCAAATAGGTAATGAATGATAAACTCGGCAATGCGATAACTTTTTTCACGTTTTTCGGCAAGGGTCTTGAAATTAAGCTTTGGAACTATGAGCACTTTATTTGTGGCGGCGTCCTGCTCTTTCTGAATGTAGCTTCGTATTGTCCAGTAGTAAAACAGCGTTTTAATTGAATTGACAGAGCTTGACTTTATGCCATTTGCGAGTGCCGCTTCGTTAAGTTCTTTGTAATTCATACAAAGCTTGTCTGCGTCAATATAGTTAAGCAGAAACTTTTCAAGTGTCTGAAATTTGCGCAGCACAAGAAGCGATTTGTTCTCAGTATCTGTTTTGAAAATATATGCAGTAAGGTCTTTAGTATCAGCAAGAAGTTTATCTTCTCTCATCATTTGGATCGAATGGATAATATCTGATTTCTGTAACCCTAAACGGTCTGCGAGATAATCGACTCTCGATTCAGCGTCCTCATTTCCTGCTCTGGAAATGCTCTTGCTCGATATTAGCGAGCTGATTATCCTTTTGGCTGTAACACGTTCCTGCTCGTCGGTAAAGCGCAAAGACGACTCTATCTGCTGAGATGCTTCTATCATATTCTTTACAAGTATGCTGGTCGCATATACTCTTGGAACATTTTTACCTCTTTGAAGATAACCTGCATTTTCAAGAGCCTGTATCGCCGTTTTCACTCTCGTTTCTATGTCGGCAACGCTGTCGTCCCAGCCGGCTTGCCTTGCTACTTCAAGCGGCGAACAGCATACCTCAGGACGTGTTTTGGTCAGGTCTTTTACAGCCTTCCAGACCTGCTGTATCTCGCTTATGCTTAATTTTGTCTGATTGAGCAGCATAAAATGCTTATCAAGGTCGCTGTCATTGAACAATACGTAACATTCTGCCTGAAGAGACGGGTCACGCCCTGCACGGCCGGCCTCCTGCACATAATTCTCCAAAGAATCTGAAATATCATAATGCACAACGAGCTTGACGTTGGCCTTGTCAACGCCCATACCAAAAGCCGATGTAGCAACGATGATCTGTATCTCATCATTGATGAAAGCTTCCTGATTTTCCTGCTTTTCACTGCTTTCCATTTTTCCGTTGAAAGCCCGTGCTTTAAATCCGTCGCTCGTAAGCTTTTCGGCAAGCATTCTTGTACGTTTAGTCCTTGATACATAAACTATGGTGGGACAATTTTTCTGTTCGATAAGTGAACGCAGGGTATCATATTTCTCAGCGTCGGTTTCTTTATATAAAACCTCATAGCGGAGGTTCGTTCTTGAAGCACTTGTTGCAAACAATTCGAGCTCAATGTCAAGCTTATTCTTGAAATATTCTTTGATGTCGCTTATGACTTTCTGCTTTGCCGTTGCAGTAAAGCAAGACACAGGTATCTTGCAGCCGTCGCCCTTCTTCTCCTGCAACTCTCTTATAAAATCACCGATATACAAATAGTCAACACGGAAATCCTGTCCCCACGCAGAAAAGCAGTGGGCCTCATCAATAACAAATCTTGCAATATGGCGTGACAAAAATAACCTCTCTATCGTAACAGAACGAAGCGACTCGGGAGAAATATACAGAATAGAAGCCAGCCCTGATTCAACTCGATCGATAGCCTCAGCTCTTTCAATAGGGCTCAGCAGACCGTTTATGGTAACAGCGTCAGCGATACCTCTCTTTTCAAGGTTATCCACCTGATCTTTCATTAAGGACTGCAAAGGCGAAATGACAACAGTCAGCGCCCTTTCGGTCTCGCCTGCCATAAGTGCGGGGATCTGGAATGTAAGTGATTTACCGCCACCCGTCGGGAAGATAGCCAGCAGAGATCTATGCTCAGCGGCGGCATTCACTGCATTTTCCTGCAAAGGCTCTCCATTATATGTACGAAAATCAGGGTATCCAAAGTATTTGCTAAGATATTTTTTAGGGTCAAGTTCAGACTTGCAGTAACCGCATTTGCCACATGACGTATTTCTTAATGCCTTTAATACTTCGTCGACCTTTGGATAATTCATTATCACCCACCTTGGTATAAGCGAATATTTTTCAGTCGCAGATATCATAGAAAGTGAGTAAGCAAGCTCAACCGGTGAATAGGTAATAAAATCTGATAATGGTGCGTTTTCGCATATTCTGCCTGAGAAATACACTAATATAGCGGTTTCAAGGTCGTCATCTGCTGAATAGTCAAGATATGAGAAAAAGCCTGAAAAATATGGACAGTCTTTCAAAAGCATATAGTATATCTGTTTCAGTTCATTATCAAGGCTCTGAAAAGCATTTATCTCATCATAAAATAGGCTCATTGCTTTCAAAGAGTCATTCAGCGGATTGTTAAGTTCATCGGTGCACAGCTTATCGTCCTTCAAAAGCTTGTGATAAGGTCTGTTCGGGAACATCAGAGGTGAAAGATAGAGAGTGTCGATATATTCGGCATTCTCTGGAGCTGCTATGTATTTTGAGTCGTGGTCAATAATATTGTGTCCGCAAAGATACTTTGAGTTTGAAATGAACGAATGAAACTCGCTGAAAGAACCCGTATGCAATTTTTCTCCGCTTTCGCTAACTGCTCCGAAATCGTAAGCTTTGTTATCCGCTTCGCTGACTTCTGTATCAACGAATATTATCGGTTTCATTCATTCACCCCATTATATTATTTTTGTACTAATAAGTTAATCAATATGTATATTATACCATGAAAATAGAGGTTTTTCAATACTTTTTGTGGAAAATGTTTCTGGTTGACTTTTTTTGTAAAATGCGATATAATATTTTCAATAAATAAAATTGGTCATATTATGGAGGTTGACTAAGAAAATGACATATGAAGAACTAAATAAGTACATAAAAAATTATGTCGAAAACGATATAACAGGAAGAGCGATCATGATTACTTCTGCCTGGGGTTCGGGAAAAAGCTATTATGTAAAAAATATTTTGAAAAATTATTTGGAGTCTGACGAGGGCGGAAAGCATGATTGCGTTATTGTTTCATTATACGGGATTACAGATATTGCGGATATAAGTAAAACAATTTATTTTGATTTACGCACAATAATAAAAGAGCCAAAAACTGAAATAGGCACTACTCTTAGTGTGGGTGCTAAGATTGTTTGCAAAACCGTCTTAAATAAGTTGACTAGTATAGCTGAAGTCGATATTGCAAAACTGAGCGATGCAGATTTGCAAAGAGTTTACGAGTCTATAAACCTAACCGGTAAACTTGTCGTTTTAGAGGATATAGAAAGAACTAAGGTCGATCTTATTGAATTGATGGGATATGTTAACAACTTATGTGAATGCGACGGAGTAAAAGTATTGTTGGTCGCAAATGAAGAAGAAATATTGTTTAACGAAGGATCAAATTGTAATATTGTATCTCAATATAGCAAGATAAAAGAGAAAACAGTATCTGATACATTGAAGTTTTTAGTAGACCATAATCAAACCGTAGCTAGTATCATAGATTCTTTTAATCATGATGATTTGAAAGAAATAAAGGACTGCGTGAATGATAGAAGAAATGGGATCTTTCAAACAGAAATAACTAATTATCGTGAATTTATAGTGGCTTGTCAAAAAGCTTGTGATATATTTAACTTCATGAAAGAGAATAACATTGAATCTGATACAGAATTCAAAAAATGCGTTCTTGCAGGAATGGTATTCTATTTACAGAAATGTCTTACAAATCACGATCAAAAATTTAAATCAAATTCTATTTTTGATGTATCACTGTCTGAGGATAACAAGTATCCTCTGCTGAAATTTTGCTATGATTATATAAACTATCAAGTTTTGGATATTGATGATTTAAAAAAGGCTATAAAAGAGTATGATTGCTATCTTTTATTTGTAGACAAAAAAGAAGATGATACTGATATTTTTGTATTAATTCAATATTACCTTTGTAGCGAATCTGACGTTAAACAAGCTATAATCAATATATATAATAAATTAGATGATATTAAGAAAATCAGTTTAAATCAATATGGCAAAATAGTTTCTTACCTCATATTACTTAAATATGATATAGGTTTGGAGATAGATGATTATGACAAAATAATAGAAAAAATAATAGAGAACATAAAGAAATCAGATCCAAGCGGCCTGGAATTTTTTTATTGCTCAGTAGAATTTAGTGAGCCCGCAGGTAAAAAAGAATATGAAAATATCAGAAATAAATTATTAAAAGAGTTAAATCCGAACAATATAGATTTCCAAAAAGATTTAGAGGGGTATCGTAAGTATATTGGTAAAACTTTAAAGTTAGGAAACAGGATAAATACAATAAATGTAAACTACATATTAGACAAGATGTCTTTGAATGATATGAAACAATACTTGCCAGAATTTACGCCGCAAGAATTGGAACACATAAAATGTATATTAGGACGATTGGATTTTACTCCGATCAATAATGAAAACTATAATGCAGTTAAAGATTTTCAAGAACATATTCAAGTGATAACTAAAGATAATACAGTTTTGGATAAAATTCAAATATATCAGCTGAACCTTTTGGATGAAATGATTGGTGGAAAAATCGAAAAAATCCATATGAATTAATAATAGCGATAATCACCCGCCCCTGTACTGTGTTTTTTCAGTACAGGGGCGGTTCTTTTTTTTCACCTCTTCCTCAAAAATTCAATAACACTAAACTTGTATATCCTCCACCTACTGCCTATCTTGAAACCCTCTATCTCGCCGGTTTTAAGATAACGTAGCATAGAGTTTTTGCCTATCTTTAAAAGCTGCTGACATTCTTTAGAGGTAAGTATGTCGGGAATATCGTCAAACATATTTTATCATTCCTTTCAAAAAATATCGGTTTATCTTAATGTTCTGCGGTTTAGTTCGGCACTTTACGGAAACTTACCTTTTACAAATATACATCATCTTTGTGAAGTAACGCAAATGCGGAAAGGAGGGCGTTACGATGAACAAAGCTAAAGTCATACTCGTGCTTGTGGGCAGCGTGCTGGCGGAGATAGCGCAGGAGATCATCACCTACATCGCAGAAAAGGACGAGTGAACACCATAAGGCAGGCTTTCGGGTCTGCCTTTAAATTTTGTAAAGGAGTTTTAAAATGAGCGATCTTACCCATTGCAGCGACCGCCTGTTTCTTTTTCACCTATTCCTCTATCACCATAACCATAGGCGGTGTGCAGTTTCCTGAATAGAAATCGCCATTTTTCACAGCCTCTTTGATAGTCGCCACGGGTATGGCGAAGGATTGATACTTTCTGATCTCAGAAATGCGTGTGCTTAAATGCTTGGGAACATCAATTTTTATCTTAGGCATTATTTCTTTGATAAGCGGCTCACATATATCGACAAACTTGTATATACGTTCTATTTGCAGCTTTTCGATCTCATCATATTTTTGCTTGGTGATAACGGGTATATCAAGTTTCGGTTTGCCATTTTCCATACGCAGTATCCTACATTCGACAAGAAGCGGTATATTGTTAAGATACCAAGGGTCAATGCCTGTGTAATTAAATGGTATGGCTTTGTAAATAACGTACAGCATTTTCATAAGTATCTCATCATCAAGTGTTTTTTCGCCGTGCTGATATTTGTTGAGATCGGGCTGTGCGTCATAAATATGCAGATCGACCGATCTTGAATTGAAAAAGTTCTTTTCGTAAGACCTTCTTTCACCGCCGTAACAATACTTAGCTGCCGGATATTTTTCGAAGTCAAAATCAAGTGGATACTGATTGCCAAAAGCTATCCATTTTCCTCCGTCGGGACGGAGTGGATACTCTTCTTTTGACGGTACTATCTTCTGAAGTGTTTGATATAGTCCATTTGAAAATAGATGCAGAACAAAATAATATTCAAGCTTGCGCTGTTCGCTTTCGGTAAGGGTTAGATCGGCGGTATGCTTTTTTATCTCTTTGAGAAATTCGCTGAAAAAGCCCCATATGGTGTCATAGTGTTTGTGTGCAAAATTTATTTGAACATCAAGATTTTGCAAAGTTTGTTCGGGAGTTATTATCATAAAATCTGTAAAGACCTTGCTGCCTTTTCGCTTCATAAGCTCTGAACTCACAAGGGCGTTTACTGCGCCTTCAATGTACGCTGTCGGAATACCCAGCGCAAGGGCGATCTCGATGCAGGTCACCGGTTTTTGATATGCAGTTATGAGTATATTTTGTTTTAGCATATCTCCGTCAACTAATGACCACGGTTCGCCGTTAAGCCCCATACAGCCGTTGCAGGTGACGTCAAGGCGTTCGGGTCGGTAACTTTGCTTTTCGTAACGCTCCATAGAATCAAATCCTTTCTTCATCTGTTCTCTGCCTGTGGATAGCCTTGACAGTACCGTTCCTTTTGGGATACCCAGCTTGTCCGCAATACTTTGTACTTTTTCGCCTTCAAGATAATGACGGACGATCACCTCACGATATTTTCCCGACAGATATGCGACCTCACGGCGTACCTTATCGGCACTTGGGCGGCTGTCGTTTTCCTCTCTAAAGTCGGGAAAGTTAGGAATATCTTCGGCCACAAGATTTATGCTTACTGTTGGCAGCTTATATTTTCGGCGCAGCATATCGTAATACTTGTGGTTCAGCACCGAGGACAGCCATTTTTTCATATCCTTTATTTCAGTTTGGCAGTTTAGTGCGGCAAGCAAAGTTTCGCTTGTCAAGTCCTCTGCGTCCTCAAAGTTTTCACATTTTTTCAATGCAACAGAAAACAGGTATTCAATAATGTTTTCAATGTCATTTATTTGCATATTACACCTCGTTTGAAAGCTTTCACTTATAAGTCGCAGAATTTTGATTTGATTCGGTGATTTTATGATAATATTTTTTGGGTAAGATGTCAAGGGGCAGAAAAAATTCCTGCACATTTATCATATGCAGGAATGCCCCGAGGCAAAGCTTGAATATTTCATACCGACCGACGTGGAGGTAAACGGCAGGGCGTATATGATCGACGATGTGGATCATATTACGCTGCTGTTGGCGGAGGAGTATTGAGTTGAAAAGGAATCACAGCTTGGGAAGGGGCTGTGTTTTTTTGCCCGAACCTACTTCTACTGCGCCTATTTACCTTACAATTATACTTCAAAAGATCGGTCTTGTCTATGCGGCAGGCGTATAAATTTACCTCTTCCCCTCTCACCTCCTATTCCCATTAGCAAGATCGTTCACAATATCCGCAATGTTCTCCAGCTGCCTTTTGTTGAGCTTTTTTAGGTCGGAGATCAGCTTGCTCAGCTCTTTCGGCTGCTCGGCGTCGGCATCGAAAAATTCCTGCGGCGTGATGCCTAAGTATTCGCAGATATAAAAGAACGAGGTCATAGAGGGCAGGGCTTTTCCCGTTTCGATATTGTTTATATACCCTGCGTTTTGTCCAATAGATAAGCTCATATCCCTTGCGGAAACACCTTTCTGCGTGCGAAGTTTTGAGATCCTCAAAGCAAAATTATTGCCATACATGAATTTGTTCTCGTACATTAGATACACCCCCTATATAATATTTTATCCTATATTATTATGCGTTATGTAGGAAATTTTCCGACAAAGGGGTTGAAATATGTGAAATAATATGATATAATAGTGTAAAATAACTGAAATAATCTGACATTCACTTTTGGATAAAAATAGAATAAATAAAGGAGTTTTTGGATATGAATGAGAATGTAAACAAGAAATTTGACGTTAAAAACTTTGACTATGATAAGTGCTATGAGGAAGTAAAGGAAATTGCTTCAAAAAATATCAATATCATAGTGTGCGGAGCTACCGGCGTTGGCAAAAGCAGCCTTATAAACGACTTCTTCGAATTTGATAAGGATAGCGCCGCGCCTGTCGGAAGCAGCGGAAAGCCGCAGACAAGGGGTATTCACGAATATCGTTCGAAGAGCATTACCTTGTTCGACACTGAGGGTTACGAGGTAGAAAGCTCGTCTACGCCGGAAAACAGCGCTTTTTACAGAAACATAATCGACCTGATCGACGAACGCAAAAATACATATCCTGCGGATTTTGGTATGCACATCCACGAGGTTTGGTACTGCATAAATAACCGCTTCATGGATCTTGACGAAAGGCTGATAAAAGACATACAGGCGAGAAATATCCCCGTGTGCGTTATTATTACAAAGGTGGATAATCTTGACGAGAACGAAGTCGCTCAGATAAAGGACGCTGTCGGCGAAGCCGGAAAACGCAATAGGATAAACGGCATTGAGGTGTTTACCTATTCTACTAACAGCGATCTTGGCGACGAGTATGTGCAGAAATCTGAGATAAACAGCTGGGCACATCATAATCTTGACGATTACCTCAGAGAAAGCTTTATCCCGTCGCTCAAAAAAGCGCAGGGTCAAATGGCAGAAATGATGATAAAGCACAAGATACCGAAATACGCGGCTTTAGCCGCAGGTATTGTTACGGCTACATCGTTTGTACCCGTGCCACTTTCCGATTCGGTACCGCTTATGGGCATACAGGTAAAAATGGCGATGGATATTTTAAGCTGCTACGGAATAGATAATGATATGAAGGGCGTTGTGAAAAATTTAGCCGGAGCGGGCTTCGTTTCTTATATAGGAAAAACGCTGGCTTCTCAGCTGCTTTCGGTGATCCCATTTGTCGGCGGCGCGGCGAAAGCCACGGTAAATGTTTCAGTGGCAACTACTGTTACGGCTACCCTCGGCGTTGCGATAACGAAGATCTGCGAGGAATACACTAAAGCCTGCATAGAGAACGGCGGCTCGAAAGACCTTATGATCACCAAAATTTCCGACTACTTTACTGTTGAAAATCTGAAAAAGGTAATGAAAGAGATCAGCAAGGGCAAGGATCAGAAAATTGTAGAGAGAATAGTAAAAGCTGTAGTTGATATGTTCAAGGATACGAAAAAAGGAGCAAGGAAATAATGGAAGGCGACAAGATAAAAACTAATATACTGATAGCCGGCAAATCGGGCGTTGGCAAAAGCAGTCTGCTGAATTACATATTTGGCGAAGAGGTCGCGGAGACGGGTGCGGGAAAGCCCGTAACGGCGGAGGGCCTGCACGAATATTCTTTCGAGCTGAAAGATAACGACCGAATATCTTTTTCGATATGCGACAGCTGGGGTCTTGAACCCGATAAAGCGGACGAATGGCACAAGCAGATAATCGAAAAGGTAGCAGAATACGACAAGCACTCTATCAATGAATGGTTCAGCACCATAATCTACTGCCTTAGCGCCGACTCTGACAGAGTGGAAGATTTTGAGATAAGCATAATAAACAACCTTATAGCTGAGAAAAACAACGTAAACGTTGTGATAACCCACTGCAAATCTGAGAACGACGACAGAGCGGAGCGCATGAAAAGGCGCATAGTTGAAGACGGCGGCGTTTCGGCTGACTCGGTGATATTTGTAAACAACTATGAGAAAAAACTTATTTCTGGCGAGGTAAAAAAGTTCGGGCGCGAAGAGGTAGTAAACTGCATTATCCGCAACTTGTGGAACAATTACAAGGTAAAAGTGCCGTATAAAATAAAAGAGCACGCTAACCAAATGTTTCGCAGCGAGCACGATAAGCTTCATGATATGGTGGCAAGTACAAGCTTTGTTCTGCGAAAGCATCATAAGCTGGATGAATTTGAAGAGAAGATAAACAAAGAATTCACCGAGTTCGTTTATAATTCTGTAAGAAAACTAAATAAAGAGTTTAACGATGCGTATGATTATTATCAGCAGCTGTCACAAGAGTATTACGCGATCGTTTTTGGTATGGACGCGTTAAAGCTGCTGAACGACCCAATAATGTTTTTTGACGCAACAAAGGCTTTCAAAGAAGAAGTAAGTCAGCAGGTGGAAAGGATCGCCGAATCAACGGGAAAAATACTGAAATTCATGAACCAGGATGTTACCAAAGAGCTTATGAAAAAGCTTTTTGCAGAGATAAAGATAAACGTAAAGACGGCAAAAGCTATCAAAAATGACCTTCATGAAACGGTGGACAAGTACATTGTAAGAACAAAAGGCGTAGTTTTTGAAGAGATCGAGAAAGTTGAGGAAAAGCTGCTCGCTATCGAGATCAAGATATAGGGGGTGCACCCAAATGACCATAAAAAAACTAACAGCAGCAGTCCTCGTGGGTGCGGTGGTGCTGCTCACCGCTTGCTCCGACAGCGGCTCGGGCAGCGGCAGAAAAAGCAAGAAGAAAGACTACTACACCATCGGCGAAACTTGGACAGTTGACGGGCAGTGGTCGCTTACCGTTACAGGTGTCACGGAAACGGCTGAGCGCAACGAGTATGCGGACGAAAAACCTGCGGCAGTCTACATCGTGGACTACGAATATACAAACATCGGTTACGAGGACGGCGTTTTAAAGGGCATTTACTTCAATATGGAGGACACCATAGTAGACAGCGGCGGCGTTATGGGTTACAGCTACCCTAACGACGTTGCGAGAACTCCGAATGAAGCGCCTGTCGGCAGCACCTGCAAGGCTCAGGCTTGCATTGGTGTGGACAATGCGGGCGATTTCAAGATAACTGAGAGCCATCTTGACTCCGACGGCGACGACCATTCGGCGACTTTTCTTATCGAGGTCGGCGGAAAATCGGCAGACGAAAAATCTGACAGCACCGAAAAGCCGACGGAAACTACCACCACGACCGCCGAGGCGACTACGACTAAGCCCGTGACCACGCTTGCGCCGTATGACATTTACGACGACACGGTGTATGCGAACGACCTTATCTACGAAACGGCGGACGATATTTTTGCCGAGCTGGGCGATGATTTCAGCATGGATTTTATATCCGTGGGGCAGGAAAACATCATTGCCGTGGAGAACGACGACGTGTACCCGAACACGAAGATCGGCTTTTACACCACGGACATACAGAACATCGGCACGCTTGATTTCCCGTACGCGATACACGTCACGCCGGGCGGATACATCACCGAGGGCGTGCAGGTTGGCATGACGTACAACGAGCTGAAAGCGATATGCCCGAGCCTGGAGGGTGCAACGTTTGACGGCGGAACGTTCGGCCCTACGGCGTGGATAAACATAGACGGCAACGCATGGGGCATAGAGTTTGACGTATCGCAGGCAGACCGCGAGCGGCTGGGCATGACGGTAGGCGTAGCTGTTGATCTTTCGGAGCTGAATCCCGAGAGTACGCTGGGGTATTATATTAGTTCGCTGAGCTGAGGTAAGCGGGCTTTTCGATCAAATGACTATGGGTAAAGAAAAACCACCGATACAAGCCTTTGTGCCTGTATCGGTGATTTTTTTGCACTTCCATATCAATTTATAAGCCATCACCTCATTTTATACGACTTTTATAAGACAAATTACAATTTTATAAGAATTTAATCTTGACAAATTCTAATAAAATCAGTATAATTGCATTAGAAATCTCAAAAAATATTTACGCTTAAAAGCCAAAGAGCAAGTATCAGAAGTTTTTGGCGAGGTGAGTTTAGAGATACGAAAAAGTAGAGCGGACGATTATGAATTGGGTTGCCGATTCATAAATATGTAGGTGAAAAATGATGTGGAAACAATTAAATACATTAGGCACAACTGGAAGCGAAAGCGGTATTATTCTTGCAGATGAAGAATACAATGGTTCCTGCTGTATAACATTAGAGAAATGTGAACAATATTATGCAATTACCTGTGGGGTATATGGGGCAATGGTACATACCGCTTTTTCGGATTTCAATCATTATCAAGAACTGTATAACTCAATGAAAAAAGATTTGCAGGAATTTATCGATAAAGAAACATCATATGATGAAGACCTTGATTTTTATAAGAAATTTACAACTAAATACTAATGCCAAATCCGGTCTATAGATGTACAACAAAATTATTATCAAAATAAAAGCCACACCCTGTGCCGATTTGACAGCACGGAGTGTGGCGTTTTTTATGAGTGTTTTCTCAGCTTGTACTGACCTTACTTCTCCTGTTTCATCTTGCGCACCATTCTGCGCAGCGTATCAGCAATTTTAGATATTTCTTTGCTTTTTACGATACTGCGAGGGCGAACAGCCTGCCATATCTTTGAACGTTTTGGTAAAATAGCTTTGATCGGAATAGCCGCACAGCTCGCATATTTGCAGCATAGACAAAGTCGTTTCACGCAGCAGTTTATGAAAGCGCCGTCTCCCTCTTTCAGAACGTATTCGCTGCTGTTCACAAATACACGGATACTACCAGACTTGACATACACCGCCTCAAACTCATCGTGCCAATGTGGGTGATACGAACTGTTTTTATAAATATCGACGTATGAGATATAATTCATTCCATTCAGCTTGTGGTCAGCTATCTCACGCAGATAAGGGTCGATACAAACAGTAACGCCTTTTTTATGCTCTGCTTGATCTGCTAAGCTTTTTGACAAAGAGTACAGAGATAACAAGCACTGCTGGAAATACACAGCCTGCAAGCAGTCCTTTCTGAATGTTATCTCCTGCGTTTTGCGAAATGTTGCCAACGATAGCAGGGCCGAGCGCTCCGCCCATATCTCCTGCCATTGCCAGCAGAGCAAACATAGCCGTGCCGCCTAATGGTATTTTTGCAGAACAGATGCTTATCGTTCCGGGCCACATTATTCCTACCGAAAAACCGCACACTATGCAGCCGACAAGTCCCAGCAGAGGTATCTCCGACAAAGATGCTGTAATATAGCAAGCAAGACAAAGAGCCCCCGAACCTATCATAAATTTCATAAGATCAAGTTTTTCGCCATATTTTCCGTACAGCGAGCGGCTTATACCCATTGTAACGGCAAACATACAAGGACCCGTGATGTCGCCCATTGATTTGGAAAGCCCCAATGCCGATTCTGCAAAGGCAGACGCCCATTGCGCCATTGAAAGCTCCGACGCTCCTGCGCATATCATAAGCAGTATGGAGAGCCAAAACAGCGGAACTTTAAGCAGACTGCCGATGCTCAAACCCTTGCCGTCCTCTGTTGGGTGTTCGATAGGGCATACCGCAAAATTAAACACGTTGCAAAGGGGTATCACCGCCCATATACAGGACAGAACTTTCCAATTTTCTATACCGAAAAGCGAGAAAAACAGCGTTGAAAGCAGTATAACTCCTACAGCACCCCAACAGTAAAAAGAGTGGAGCAGACTCATTGCCGCCTCTTTGTGTTCAAACGGACAAGCCTCAACGATAGGGCTGACAAGCACTTCCGTAAGACCGCTGCCTATGGCGTAGAGTATTGTACTGATAATTATTCCCGTAAACGGATCAGCTGTGACCTGCGGAAGAAAAGCAAGTCCGATAAGTCCGACCGCCGAAAGAAGCTGCGAACCAACAACGCATTTTCTGTAACCTATAACATCTGCAAAGTGTGCGCACAAAATATCCACTATCAGCTGCGTGATAAAGAATACAGATGAAATAAGCGCTATTTTTCCCAAAGATATCATATAAGACTTATGAAACGTGAGAAACAGCAGCGGTGCAAAATTTGCAGCTATCGCCTGTGTGACAAATCCCATATAACAGGCTATCAGCGTTTTTCTGTAATTCATATGGGCATCTCTTTCCTTTTTGTATTACTATTTTAACAAAGCCTTTTGCCCTTATCCAAGTCTTTTAAATACAGGCATAATGTCAAGGGGTGCAGGTACGGTCACAGTCTGACCTCCGTTGTATACTTTCTTGTCGGAAAGGCTCTCCCACTTGCCCTTTGGCAGATATACGCTGCGCTCTCTTGCGCCAAGCTCAAGCACAGGGGCTACAAGATAATCGCTGCCGAACATATACTGCTCCGGAAGCTCCCAGCACTTTTCGTCGTCGGGGAACTCAAAGAACATTGTACGGATAAGCGGAGCACCTGTTTTCGCCGTTTCCTCCATAAGTCCCGCAATGTAGTCCTTCATTGAAAGACGTATATCCAGCCACTTTTTCATGATCTCATAGGCTTTATCACCGTAGCTCCACAGCTCGTTTGGGTGACCTGTATAAAGATATCCGCCGCCAAAATCACGGTCATCAAGCTTTGGAATATCCCAGTCGGGGCCACGGTTTCCGTGCATACGCAGTATAGGACAGAATACGCCGTACTGATACCAGCGTATAAGAAGCTCCGTGAAATCGGGATCATCCCAGTTGTCCGTCATAAATCCGCCAATGTCCGTCGTCCACCAAGGTATACCTGCAAGACCCATGTTCTGACCTGCAATGACCTGATCCTTAAAGGATTCAAAGTTGGACTGAACATCTCCTGTCCAAACAAGAGTTCTGTACTTTTGACTTCCTACCCAAGCAGAGCGGCAGAGGTTTACCGCTTCATGATCTCCCTCGGCTTCCTGTCCGTTATAGAATGCCTCAACATATTTCTTCGGGTATTCGCAGCCTACCTTTGAACCACGTCCGGTATAGTAGCGGTAATTTTCAAAATCATACTTGGTGCTGTCAGGCTCGGAATTGTCCAGCCAGAAAAGGTCAATGCCCAAGTCACGGTAATTCTGCCTGCACTTGCTCCAAACAAATTCCTGCGCTTCGGGATTGAAAAAGTCTACTGTGCCGCAGTCGCCCTCATAATCATAGGTCTGCACCGAGCCCACATCAGTGGTGCTTATGAGCGCCTTCTGCTCCATTTCATAATAATTTTCACTGCGCTTATCTACTGAAGGCCAAACGGATACCATGACCTTAGTTCCCATATCGTGCAGCTCATCTGTCATTGCCTTTACTGCCTCTTTGCTCCAGTATTTTTCGTCAAATCTCCAATCGCCCTGATATGGCCAGTGGAAAAAGTCGATAACTATAACGTCCAGCTTTATGCCAAGCTCTTTGTATTTTCTTGCGACCTCAAGCACTTCATCGGGGGTGCGGTAACGAAGTTTGCACTGCCATAGACCGAGATAATCCTTGCTCATAACAGGCGCTCTGCCTACACATTCGGTATAATTCGTCACGATCTGTGCAGGTGTATCGTCGGCTGTTATCCAGTAGTCTACCATATCGCTTTCGTCAGAGATCCACTTTGTGATATTTGTTCCGAAAGCGGCCTCGCCCGTTGCAGGATTGTTCCATAGCATACCATATCCCTTGCTTGAAATCACAAAAGGAACGCTTACCTGAGAATTTCGCTGTTCAAGGGGAAGAACCGAACCTTTAAGATCAAGTATAGGCATCTGATACTGACCCATACCGTAAAGCTTTTCATCAGGGTCTGACTCAAAGCGAACTGTTATCTTAAAATCGTCGGAAGCAAGACCCTTGTATTCACGGGATCTGGTCTTGTAACATATAGCCTCTTTACGAATCGAGCCATAATAGTAGCTGTAATACTCCTGCAAAATAAGCTCGTTGTCTTTATAGAAGCATATTATGCCGACGCCGTTGATAGTTGCCTTTATCTTACCGTTTACTATCTCTGCTGTTTCGCTCCCTTCGTCAATGGTCACCTTTGCGCTGTGTGCCACATTCTCGGTAAGAGCGTGTGCATTTTCGGGAAGCTTTTTCAGCAGAGTTGCTCTTACACGCAAAGCGTTTTTGCCCCAGCCCTCGATACGGATAGTTTCATTTCTCGACCGTGCGATGAGCGCGCCGTTATCTTCAATAAATCTTATCATTTTAATACCTCCTGTGAAATTTTAGTATTGACGTTTAATTAAATTTGCAGTATAATTATAACATCAAAAAGCGTAAATGGGTATAATTAAATTGTCTAAAACTATGAAAATAACGTCAGGTGAGGAGCAAAAATGTCAATAGTTGATTACAGTGTACTGAAAAATGAAGATCATGGTACGGAGCCGCCTTTTAAATCTGACGAATCAGGGCTGCATGGGAAAGCTGATTTTCCAATAGCCGTTTACAACGCCGATGTTACGAATAATTTTGTGAGCTGGCATTGGCACGAGGAGCTTGAATTTGGCTATGTGACAGAGGGCAGCGTGCTTATCGAGTGTGGAAAAAACAAGCATATATTGAACACGGGCGATATATATTTTGTAAACGCCAATACACTTCACGCATTGTTCAGATCAGGCTCCGGAACTAAAAGCGTTTTTCGCTCTGTCGTTGTACACGGCTCGATAGTCGGCGGAAGAGATAACAGCGTTTATCACCGAAAATACGTTGCGCCTATAACGGGCAGCAGCGGACTGCGTGAACTGATACTTACCCCAAAGGACAGCGGATATTCAAAAATACTGGGGCTGCTCACGAACATATGGAACACGGAAAATACAAAAATGCCCGACCACGAGCTTTATGTACGCAGTGAGCTTTCCGACCTTTTTCGCATACTTATAAGCATTTCGGAAAAGAATGTATCGGCACGCCCTGCCGCAAGCATAGTGCAGGAAGCAAGGCTTCGTGAGATACTGATTTTTATCCACGACCATTATGCCGAAAAGATCACCCTTGAAGATATGGCTGCTGCGGCATTTGTCAGCAAAAGCGAGGTGCTGAGGTGTTTTAAGAACATAACAGGACAGTCGCCGTTTGAATATCTTAAAAATTATCGTCTGCGCAATGCGGCATATATGATAAAAAACACATCTGACTCGATAAACACTATCTGTGGGCTTTGCGGCTTTGACGATCACAGCTATTTTTCAAAAGCCTTTAAAGAAGCTTACGGGTGCAGTCCAAGGGAGTTTAGAAAGTAAAATATACGGGAGATAATTTACAGATCCGGCCGCATACCATAAATGCCGCAGCTATTATCATAATGAAATTGTTGTGCAGATTCGGTGGTGGCAAAAGCAGACCGGATTGGGTTTTTTATCCGACAGACTTGCCTCAACTCTTGCTTTCCCCGCTGAAAATGCCAATGATCGTACAGTACGCTATGGCAAAGGAATAACATAAAGCCCGCTTATGATGAGGACAGACTTCTTGATATGTGCGGGATATTACCGATACGAAAAAAATCACAGCCTTAAGAGGGGGCTGTGATTTTTTGCATGATTTCGTGCTGTATGATAAAAGGAGTTTTTTGTTTATTTGGTCTTTACCGACTTCACAGCCGACCACGAACCGTAATACTTCACGCCGCCGACCGTCTTGTACGAGCGCACGCGAACGTAGTATGTCTTTTTAGCTTTCAGACCCGAGATCGTCTTTTTGTACGTTGTGTTTGTCTTGACATAAGTCGATTTTGCCGACTTGAGGTCGCTCTTTACGTCGTACTGTATCTGGTAGCCTGTGACATTTGTATCCTTAGTCCACTTAACGGCGAAGCCTTTTTTCTGAGAAGTGATCTTTGCGATGGTCTGCTTTGCGGGCAGTATCTTGAAGGTCTTGCTAACAGTTCCCTTGTAATTGCCCTTGCCCGTTATGGTGACCTTCGCCTTGCCGATTGCGGTGTTGGAGGAATACTTGACGGTGTAATCGACGTTCTTTTTCAGCGTTTTGCCGTTCAGCGTGACCGTAACCGCGGGCTTTTTCGCCTTGCCATTGTATGTGTAAGAGTTAGTCGAAAGCGTTACAGAAGCACTGGAAATGTCTGTCGCGGAAAGCGCGGGTATTTCGGCTTTCTCGAGAATCTTGCCGCAAACCGTGCACTCCTTATGCTTCGAACCTTTCACGCCGACAGCGGGCTGTTTGTCAATTATCCAACCGCCGGAGGTGTGACCTTTGGCGGGAATGGTTTTGGTTTCTGTCTTACCGCAAGCCGCGCATTTTCTCGCCTGAGTGCCATTTTCAGTGCAGGTCGCAGATTTTGTGGTGCTCCAGCTTCCGAAATTGTGTCCAGTCGCCTTGATGACCGTCTGCGCCTTTATCACTTCGCCGCAAACAGAGCAGTGCGAACCCTCGGTCTTGCCGTCGGTGGTGCAGGTAGCGGGGATGGCTTTGTCTATAACTTCGGTGTGTCCTTTGGCAGGGATAGTTTCGCTATACCAATCTCCGCAAATGGTGCAGTCCCATTCAACATAACCGTCTTCTGTACAAGTAGGTTCTTCTCTTAATTCGACCTCGTAATTATGATCGGTTTTGGGGATAGTTTCGGTATATTCTTCGCCACACTCGCAAGTGAAAGTCTTTTCGCCCTCTTCCCAACAATCAGGCTCTTTTGTTATGGTTTCAACGTAAACATGGGGTTTACCATAATGGAAATTGACATGGAAAGAAAAATCATCTGATTCATCATTTTCAGTATAGATCTCAAACCATCTTGCTCTTGAACCAACAAAATTTACATCAGTAAGATTTTCACAATATGAAAATGCATAAATTTTAATTTTAGTAACGCTATCTGGAATAGTTACTGTTTTAAGACTATTGCAAGATGAAAATGCACTTTCACCTATAACCGATACGCCGTCCGATATTGTTAGATCTGACAGATCCCTACAATTCTCAAATGCAAAATCACCAATACTTTTAACGGAAGACGGTATAGTAATACTTTTAAGGTCAAAACAAGTAGAAAATGCGTATGAGCCAATGCTCTCGACGCTATTTGGAATCGTTATGCTTGTAAGGGTAGAATACCAAAATGCAGCATTATCTATGCGTTTAACGCCATCCAGTATTGTTACATCATTGATTCCATCGTAATTAAATATGTCAGCTTCAATAGTTTCTATACTTCCGGGTATAGTTACACTTGAAGGCTTGCTATCCCAAAATGCGCTTTTAGAAATACTTGTAACGCCATCAGGTATGACCACATTTCCAAATGCATATGATGCGTCTACCAAAATATTATTTACAATAACCAAAGGATTTTCTGTTTGTTTTCGTGTAAGCCAAGGCGTATCTACAAAAGCAGCTTCGCCAATATGTGTAACACTACTTGGTATTGTAATGTCGTTTAGATTGAAACAACCCATAAACACATAATCACCAATACTCGTAACACTGTTTGGTATTGTTACGCTTGTAATTCCATCACAATCATAAAATATATTATCACATATGCTAGTAACACCATTTGGTATAACTACATCACCCTTGGCCAAACAGCCATCTATCAAAATGCCATTTACAACAACAAGTGGGTCTTCTTTTCGTTTATTATCAAGCCAAGCTGTACCATCAAAAGCTTTTTCACTAATCTTCGTAACGCTATTTGGTATTGATATATCCGTAAGATTGCTGCATCCACCAAATGAATTATAACCGATACTAGTAACACTTTTTGGTATCGTTATACTTATTAAACTTGTACAACCTGCGAAAGCGTTATTATCAATATCCTTAACAGTTTCGGGTATTATAATATTTGTAAGACTCGCGCAATCCCTAAAAGCAGATTCATAAATGCTTGTAATGCTATCCGGTATTGTTATGCTTGTAAGACTGCTGTTATTTCTAAAAGCATACTTACCAATACTCGTAACTTTCCGACCATCAATAACGCTCGGAATAACAACACTTCCACCTTCGCCTGTATACTTGTTTATTTCAACAGTTCCGTCATCAAGTATTTCGTACTCATAATCACCATACGTTTCCGCGCTCGCAGAAATATTCACCCCTCTCACGATAATTCCACTTTCAGCCGCAGGCAATGCCACGGAACCAAACGTCAGCGACAGCGCCAACAGCGCCGCTAAAAATTTTTTCATAAAAAAACCTCCATCTTATTTTTTTAAGGAACAAAAAGTTCCTCTATAAATAAGACGGAGAAAATCGACTTCGGTTGCAATAAATGTTGTGAATGAATTGTAAATTTTTTGTTTTGCAAAATCGACCTTGCGTCCTATATCTTCTTTAATGAATATACGTATCACTAAAAAATACTGTCGCAAATATCGCTGTTGATATAGCTGTCACGCATATCTATATACGTCTGCATGGATAATGTAGAGGATAGTAAGCTGTATTCTTCATTCAGAAAGCGGCAGCGTCAGTGCGCCCAATGCCAATGTTAAAGCTGTTGCAAAAGCCATTATTTTGATAAAGACCCCCCTTTATATAACTATTTTATCAATATCACGGATGTTATGTCAATACTTTTGGCGAAAATAGCACTTTTTTTAGCGAAATCAGCATGGCTTGTTATTGGTTGCTAATGTAAGCTTGTCAATGATTTTGTACAAGAAAACAATAAAAAAATACGATAGGCAAAAAAACAGTTTAGCGGACGGATTGAAATGCTCCCCTTTTGTTAGACAATGTGGTATAATAGAAATATACCAATAAAAAATCCAACGAAAGGGGGCATTTTTATGCCAAAAGGAAAACCGAACAAAAGATACACGCCGGAATTCAAAATCAAAGTAGTGGAAACCATGCACAGAGAAAAGTTAAGCTATCGTGAAACTGCACGTCAATTTGACATACGCG